>RHMF01000516.1_pt1 | contig 16604 bp, 17 predicted proteins | sample 5365151 | NCBI WGS metagenome assembly RHMF01 (sample SAMN10266501, study PRJNA497801) | feces metagenome | isolation source: feces | host: Bos taurus | place: China: Prairie of Fairy Mountain | collected 2017-08-14 | reverse complement strand
CATGTTGTTTATGATGCCTGTCTTTACCATGTTGAGCGACTGGGTAATCCATCGGCTTATAACTCGATTGTCAAAGCCTACATTATTATCCATGCTCGTTACCTCAATATCGGAAACGATTGAACCAGTGAAACGAGAACTTACTTGAAACAATGTAGATGTATATGTCATAGTTCCTAAGTTTATTCAAAACCAAAATCCTTTGTCTCGCCACAGAGATAGAACGGAGCATCCGAAATAGGTAACGTAACCGTCACTCCTATGTAAGCATCATCCGTTCTCGGCTCTAAGACGGTCTCATAGGTAATCTGCGTCTTGTCGATTATCTCGAAATAGCCACTCTTGTTGAGTTCTCGCAAGAAACACTTGGCAAGATATTTCATTCTTTCAATGATAACATCTGCTATCTGTGTGTCTTGGTCCATCTTGCCTGGGGCAATGAAAGTAATCTCTGTTACTGGGTTGTCAACAATAGTATCGCCATTCTGCCGAACATCGAAATATCCTGTCGGCGGCAATAGGAAACAGATAACAGGCTTGTCATCTTGGTACATATCCAACTGCTCGTTGAGTTGCGCCCAGTTGAGAAAATAGTAATGGCAATCCTTAAAGCGTGCGGCCACCTTTGCCACTTTCTGTTGAAAGGTCTCTTTCTCTTCAATAGTAGTTGTTTTCTCTTCCATAGTAGTTATTTCTTTTTAGGTTCATACTCTTTTTGTAATCGTCTCTGGAATAACGCTTCTTCCATGTCGTTCTTCATGCACTGGTAGATGCGTACCCACTTCTCTTTGTTTACCTCGTTCTGGTCATGTATGCCCATGCGCCGAGCATACCAGTCGAGGATGCCGAAAGTGCCGAATTGCAGTCTGTCTATACCTGCCCTCTTCTCTTCGGGTGTATAGTCCATCTTTATCTCGCTAAAGAGTTTGTTGATACTGCCAATCTCCTTTGCGGCAAAGTTGGCAAGTCCCCAAAGGTCGAATACGGATGCTTCTGCAATCTCTTCGTCAGTTGCTTCAAAGAGTATTCTCGCTACCTCTTCAATGGTATCGAAACCCTGTTCTCCACTAAAAACGTCACACAAGTCGGAATATTGCCCGAAAGTGATTAGTTTTAGGTCCGCAGGAACTTCTTTCCCAAAGATGTACTTCGGCTTGTTGGCTTTATTAAGTGCTTCGTTATTGAACGCTATACACTCAGGACTTATAAACGGAAATACCTCTTTGTATTCTCCGTACTTGTTAAATGCACTTGTTATCATATCGCTAACAGATTTTTCATGTTCAACTTGATAAGTTTCGCTTTGCATAGACCAGAACTTACACTAAACTCAATCTCGTCTATCAAGAAATAACTATTGTATTTCTCCAGATATACAGGGCGAGTATAGTCAAGTTCGGAGAGTTCAATCAAAGGTATTCTCAACGTTATCTCTATCTCAACTATATCCTTGAAAATCTCTTTGTAGATTTTGAATGAACGAGTAGTATCAAGTGTTGCAGTAGTCAAAGGATATGCTTGCAATGCATAAGCACTACTTTGCTCATACCGAGGAGTTGCCATTGGATGCTGATGCACAAGCATTATAGATGGTTTCATTTCATTTGCTTCATAAGAATATGGCGCAAAGAATCTAACATTCTGCCAGTCTCCACCTGTTACTTTAAGTCCTGCAAACTTAATACCATCATCGCTTTCTGCTTTCTTTATATCCCAATAATGAACACCGACTCCAGTTATTTCTGTGTACTCTTTTCTTGATTGCCAAGTGCCATAGAATTTTAACTGTACGCTGCTTACATCATCTTCGATATTGTTAAGATTGTCAAACTCAATTTTAGGAGAACTATAATTATCTTCATTTTCATCTGGGTCTGCAACTTTCTTGCCATCCAAATTCTCGTTAGCCATAAGAATAAAATTCTTAGACTTGAAAGAATTATGTCCAATACGATATTTCTCTTCGCTTTCGATGATATTTGCAGACCAATCATAATGATTGTTTGCATTATCAACTATATCGCTATATGAAGCACGACCAATAACACCATTCTTGCGGACAATAGGGAATGATGCAGACATGAGATAAATATTCTTAATAAAATCGAGACACGGAATATCTGGCAGACAGGAATATATATCTACCCAATGGTTCATATATCCCTCTTCCCAGTCTATATACAGGTAAAATCTCTGCTGATACTTTGGCTCAGCAAAAATGTTTTTAAGTGCATATATTTCTGCATGCCCAGATACTACATCAGGTTTATTATGTGTTGCAAAAACCAGTGGTATTCTTGGGAAATTGTAGTAATTTTCAGCAGTATATCCATAATAGTTATACTCTTTTATATCTAAATTTCCACTTCGAATATCCTTTAAGTTTGACATATAAACCGCATCTGTATTTGGAGAATATGTAACACCACTTAAAGTATAAGAATGAACTCTTGACATAAGTCCAAATCTCGTTCCATTTAATGGATTAAGACCTCCTGTGCCACGAACAAAATAAGGTGCCAAAATCATAAGATTCTTTGCTGAAATGCTACTAAAAAAATGCAACGCAATAGAACCCTCTACATGAAGATTACTACCTCCAGGAATACTAAAAGAAGAGAAATCGCTACCATTTCCTGAATAAAGCGTTGTATAAATTGTATAATCAGTAGGAGTCTCAGCAATAAGTCTCTGTCCTTTATTCCCATATAGGTTAAAGTTGTTAAATGGAGACATATTAAGCAATTCCTCTCCTGCTTTTATTTCCAAAGACTCGTTGTTATCATCTGGAACAAAACTTGGAGGATTTTCAACTGACCAACGCATAAAAAGTACATCACAGTCATCGTCGTTATTTAAGAGTTCTCCTTTGTCATAAACTGCACCTGCAATTTCATCGAAATTTTCTTTTTTGAAACCTATGAGGTCAAAACGATACGTTGTAGCCTCACATAGTTCTTCCGATTTTTTGGTTGTAACCATAGGTACAACACCATAATTAAACAGGTCTGCTGTTTTTGTTTGAGCATTTACCCCGCTGCTTATTGAACTTATATCATGCAAAAAGTCGAACTTTATACCTGAGACAATCTCGATAGCAGACATAATTTTTCTAACTGGAACAACATAAGGGCATGAATCGGCTCGCATCAATATTGCTTCGGAGACATCATTTTCATTAACATTGTCATCTGTTATTCTCTCCGCAATCATTTCTGCAGGTTCTTTATCTCGGTCTATATTGTCAGTAACTTTAATGAGGTACTTTTCAGTATCATTCTCTCCCTCTACACTTGGGTTGTTTCCTAATTCATAAATGCCTCCAACATTATCGGTTGGGATATCCCAAACTCCTCCACCTGCATTATATGTTACAGACAGAGCCTTTTTGCTGTTATCAAAAATGCGGTCTTTCTCAGTGTCTTTCAGGAATACAACAGCATCTTGATTGAACTGCTTTTTATTGCCTACCTGCTGAACAAGAGCAAAAGGATTATTCTCAATATCTTTCGATGTAAGTTTATTGATAGAATAGTTTTCCTCTTTCAGTTTCTTCAAGCCCTCAATGACATTAAATGTCATATTGGCTTTGATAGTTCCCTGTATCTCGGTAACGTAGAGATAAGAGTTATAGACAATCTGTATGCCATCGACCTTGTAGATACATTCGTACCTCTTCATGCCGATGTTTCCATACTTTCTAACTATATCTACACTATCAAGTGCTTTCTTGTTGGCAGATGTATTCGGCAAAGCAAATGTATAAGAGCGCGATGCCTCGATGCTATCCAGACCGCCTGTGATAGTATTCTTAAATTGCAAAGTTATGCCGCTTGGACTATTCAGTTCAAGTTGCTTGTATTCATTGCCTATCTTGATAAATAATTCTTCGGTCATAGCAAAATAGAGTTTTCGGTTACTTTGACTTCAATCTCAATCTCTTTGAGTGCTTTCTTGTACTCCGATGTGCAGTTCTTAGCCTTAACCTCGACACGCTTGAAATCGCCATCGCTATATAACTCGACATATCGTGAGCGTAAGATGGTACGCACATAATCGTATGTATCAGCATCTAACTGCTGTGCGCTGCATGTGATGGTCCGACTGGCATTGCCGCCAATAGAGAAAGCCTGTTTGTAATATATATCGTTCTCTACATGTTCGTCTGCAATATTGGAGTTGTTGGCATCATTGTCATCCTTGATGTTCTTCTCGTCAAACAAGAACGACTGCCAAAGACCTCTGTTGTCTATCCATCTAAAGAACAAACCTTTGGTGCGGCAGCAAGGTGTGATATACAGAATCTCGGTGTCTTTGTCGGTATATTGTTGGAACTGCTCACTATGTTCGTGTGAGAAAGCCGACACGCTGTTGTTGATAGATGGATTGTTTCCAGACAAGATAGCAATATTGTGGAAACTAATATCATGCGAACTCTGGTCCTCGTCTGTTACTGAATAATAAGGAGTATTATCAAAAGCAGGGAGGTTGATGTCAATAAACCCTACACCAGTAAGACCATTGCCTGAGAACCAATCAACATTCTGTGCATCGGTATTCTGTCCGTCAATCAGCAATGACACTTGCTTGTTGCCATCATTAAAGAACGACACCTTGGTTGGAAAGTTCTTGAACCATACTATATGACGGACCAGTTCTTTGTTGGCATGTCCGTAGCCGCCTAATCGCTGTCCGTACTCCAGATAGCCTGTAATTGCGATAACAGAAGCAGTAGTCAGTGTTCTTTCAACTATGTTGTTGTTATATTTTTCCTCTTCGTAGATGGTCAAAGAAAGGTTAATTGTTCTCGATGACAGGAGTTTTGTTCTGTCTATGTCCGCTGTAAACAACGTATCAAGACAAACATCAATAGAAGAGCCTGTATTGGCAACATCTATCTTGTGCGTATTCACTCCAACGGCGAAACCTGCAACCACCGCATCGCCGCTTTTCTTTTCAATCTTTGCATGGTTTGGATTAAATGCAAAGACTATTGCATTCGGCAGAGTAATCTCATACACATTGCCAGATGCAGATGTTACCTCTAAAGTTCTCATATTATTTAAGTATAAATTTATATCCTAAGTAATTGTCTCTCAGTCCTTTAACTGTCTTATACACTTCCGACAAAGGGCAACCTGTACCCTTGGCTGCGGCACGGATTGAGAGAAACGATTTACGATAAGAGCCATCTTCTTTGTAAGCCAGGACCTTATCTCCTATCTTCTCAACTCGCCTCTGTTGTGTAGTGCCGTATCGTAGGTTGTAAGTGTTAGAACACCACTCCAGATTGATTGCTCTGTTATCGTGCTTGTTCTCGTTCTTATGGTTTACGATAGTATGCTTGAACGGATTGGGTATAAACAGAGTAGCAACGAGCCTATGGATAGGGTAAGACTTGCGTGTCTTGCCCTTGGATAGATTGACTCTAAGATATCCATTGCGCCCGACAAAAGGCTTAATCTCATGCTCTGGTATGGTGCGCTCCGTTCCGTCCTCAGTGATGATAGTATGTACTGGAGATTTGACCTTGCCTGAGTTAGAGACAAGGTAGATATTATCATATCCAGGTACATGTTTCCAGATTTCTTGCATATTACATTTGAATTGTTTGGTAAGACCTTTCAAGAACAACCTTACTTGGCAGTGAACGGAATATCATATCCATATTCAGCATATCGAAGAAGTCAGGCGACCTGCCGAGCAGTGCTTTCTGTTGGTCCTTTGTGTTGATTGCCAGTTTCATTGTGTCATTGTCGAGGTGGACCTGTTTAATAACCCTCAACTCTCGCTTGATACGCTCTTTCTGCTCTGGTGTAGCGTTCTTGATTCGCATCTTGCGGTTGTTTACCATATAGGCGAGTTTGAAAGCGCACTCCGACTTTAGATTGGCATATCTTGCATCATTAGGCTTGCCGCCACCATGAAACTCTTTAATACCTACAAGGTAGCCATCGAGATACCAGCCTGCACCATCGGCATCAACTACGGTAAACGAGCAAGGTATATCGTTCTCTACCTGTATGCTGCGCAGTTTCTCTTGTACCTCCTTGCCATTACCATACGGTTCATCGGCTGCAATCTCAACTACATTGCCATCCCAGACACCTGCCACGAAACTATCTCTACCTTTACCTGCGATGTCGGCACTCAGTTGCTTCAACCCAGTCTCAACTATATGCTCATTGTAGAACAAATCGTCCACTGCAACAGGGTCGAACAGGCAAGATGGGTCACTTTCGTACTCCCAAAGACCGTCTTTGAGTCTTGCTTTCATCACTGGGTCTGTGATGTTTTCGAGGTTCTGGCGGTACTCGTCAGTCAAGAATGGGTTGTCGGTAGCCTTAGACTGGATGTACTTGTACTCAGGCGGTAACGTTCCTTGCTGCCAAGGCTTGTAGAAGATGTCATATACCCAGTTCTGTGCAGGGTTACAGAGAATGAGAATCTTGCCGCGAATACGGTACTTGTCGTTAAGATGTCGCCCGACACGCGACTTTAGCACCTCGAAAGCAAGTACATGTACCTCACCTGCCTCTTCTATGACACCTCCTGTATATTCGACAGAACCAAGTCGCTGAAACATAGGGTCATCGAACGGCTTGTATTTAAGGTCCACAAAAGAGATAGTAGAACCATTGGCGAAACGTATGCCTTCATCGTTCTTGCGGTACTTGTCGTAGTGCCAATGTTTTGCCACTTTCTCAAAGGTAACAAGGAGTGATGCCCTCGTTTGTTTGAGGTCCTTACGGCCCATGAACCAACGTGTGCCGGGTAGCATTTCGCAGCCCTGCAACAGCCATTCACACGCAAGCCATGAGTTATGTGTAACGATGAAATCGTCTGTGATATAAAGACCGCTTGGGTCACTGACAGATATACAGAAACTCTCTTGCAGTCCTATTGGAGTGATGCTCACTATCTCCTTGCCGATTGGCTTGTCTGTGAACTTAACTACATAACCATCAGGAGTTTGCAAAAACATTGCAAAATATCCAAGTGACCTAATGACATTTATTGAGTTATATGCAAAAGGCTTGTTCACTTCCTTATGGATATAGAAGCCATCCTCTTGCGTAGAATCTTCCAAGTAGAGTTTGAACCATCTTTCTCGCATTTCGATAGATGACAGGTATTCATCTTCTGTCTGTAACTGGACAGGCTTTGGAGCAGGGATAGTGAACTTAGTGCCATTATGGAAGAAAGCATCGAACATATCCATTGTCTCTAATGTACGATACTCTGTTTCGTCATTCACGCGGCAGGACCACAAGTGACCCTCGGAACACTGGATATGAGACCCATCGTTAAACCAAATCTCGTAGAACTGGAACATACCCATTGGGTGAATCTGGGTGACATACTGCCTACCGCCAGTCTCAGCAGACGAGATAATATCTCCTACCTTGATGTTTCTAAGTGGCTTAGCACCGAAAGGTGTAAGGACTGAACTATTAAGGCTCAGTGCCTTACCTCCACCTGCTGCGCCGCCGTAGAGAATATATGAAGAGGTCTGGTCTCTCAGGTAATTATAAGCCTCCCTCTGTTTCCAGTTGATTTTCTGTTCTTGCTGTTCCATCTTCTGTGATTATTTCAGCATAAATTGGTTCTGGTTCATCTTCGACTTTGTTGGCAGGATTAAGCATAGGTACTTCTCCGCTTGCGATGCGTGTTTCCTCGCTGTTCTCCAGTCCCTCGGTATGAGGCAGGAAAGCGAAACCGTTAAACTTATTCTCGTCATTGTTGTCGAGTTCAATAAAGTTCTCGCTATAAACATCGAGATTGTTTAGTCGGGCAGTCAGGCTCTCCTTGAACACTCCAACCATAGCGTTATCTATCTGCTGTGATGCCACGATGTTCTCTATCATCAGTATAACCTCGGAGAATCCATCGCGTGCCATGTACCGCTTACGGAAAGCAGGATAGTTGGAGATACCGCAGAAAGTAGCAAGACCGAAGAGTGTATAGGGTCGTGTCGTTGAGGTCACGGTGGCTGCTATATTCTCTTCGTTCTTGTTCTTGTTGCTACGTTTGCTCTTTGTGGACGATACCGACCCCTTGATTGGGTTGTTGTCAGCCCATTCAAAGTATCTCCTGGCATCATTCCAGAGTTCGGAGGGCTTATCATAGTGAGCCTTTCCTACCCTTGCATGTTTCCAAATAGGGTCTTTATCTTCCATAGGTTATACTTTTTCTGCTTTCTTGCCTGTCATTTCTTCCCATCTTGCGATGATTACATCACAATAATGTTCATCGAGTTCTATCATACGGCATCTACGACCAGAGTTCTCACATGCGAGCAGTGTTGTGCCGCTACCGCCGAACATATCGAGTACGATAGCGCGGTTGTTGGTGCATCGTTTGATAGCAAACTCAAAGAGAGGTACAGGCTTCTGCGTTGGATGCAGGTACGACTGGACCGCAAGTTTAGGTATGCGCCAGATACTACCGCATCGTTTCAGTTTGATAGTCTCTTTATCATCATTGGCTACAAGTGCAATCTCATAATCCTGTGCAAACTCGTTTTTCAAGTTACCCATTGATGATGTACCCTTGTCCCAGATAATCATGTTACTAAGAGTAAAGTAACGTTTGAAGAGGTCGAGCATTGGCTGCATACTCTTCACAGAGCAGAAACAGAAGAAGAAGCCTTTGCTGTATTCCTTTACCATAGCGAAGAAATCAGGGATAGCATCATCGTTCTTTAGCACATCGAAACGCTCCTTTCTAAATCCAGACTGGTAGTTCACACCATAAGGTGGGTCAGTGATGCACATTTCTGCCTTGTCGTTACCCATGAGACGGATATAAGAGTCTCTAAGAGTGGAGTCACCACAGAGAAGCAGATGGTCGCCGAGACGGAACATGTCGCCTTTCTTGCAGACTTGTTTAATATCTTGCGCTTTCATACTTCTCTTTGAGGTGGTTTACAAATCCGTCAGTGCTTTCGTAGTCATGCTTGTAAGCCATAAAGGTCTCACGCAGCCAACAGAACTCCTCTTCTGTCATTTCGCACTTATAATCGCCGAAACGCAGTGCTACTGGGTGTGCGCCGAAAGCCTGGACCTCTCCGTTGCCTTGCGGTATCTCACCAGTTTCCTCTTCCATGATACCATCAGTCTCGCCTTTAGCGAAGCCGAGTATCTCTTCCATGTCGAGGTCAGCGATTTCGGACAAATCCCACTCTTCTGCCAGGAGTTCCTTGTCCCATTCTCCATAACCGTAGTTATCTTTGAGCGTGACTGCGCGCAGGACCTCCGCAGGAGTGTCGGATGGCAGGATTTTGCAGGGTATTTCGGTGTAGCCGAGTTCCTTACAGGCTTCGTAGCGTTGATTACCGCCGATAATGACATACTTACCATTGTTAGGAAAGACGATACACTCACGGAGATACATCATTTCTGGGTTATCAGTCAATGATTTCTTGAGGTCATTGAACTTTTCGCCGCAGATAGTGCGCGGATTTGATGGCAGACCCTCGACCTGTCCGATGTTTGACTCCAGTAAGTCAATCTTGATTGGTGTTGATTGAATTAACGTACTCATAGTTTAGTTTGTTTAGTGAATAAATCGCGTGTTTTATGTTGCAAATATAGGCAAAAATTGCTGTCTTTCCAAAGGAAAAGTAGAAAAAATCACGTTTTAAGTGAAAAAATCGTAAAATCTCTTGGAAATATGAAAAATATAGTGTATCTTTGCGGTGAGAATAACGTTTATAGTTACAATGAATGTCTCTAATTTTCATTAGTCTTAAATAAACCCAATAATACTATTAAAGGTTAGTTTGTAAGGCTTCAATTCTTTCGTGAGAAAGGGTTTGTTGTGGGTAAGAAGAGTGCTTTTTGCAAGTTGCATTTTTCTTACCCTTTTTCTTTGGGATAAGTTTATAGGCTCACTGCACTGTGGAAGTGTAGTGAGTTCTTTTTTTGTCGGCAGTTTTCTGCAAAGACTTTGCAATTTTCTCAGCGCGGTTTAAGTAAAGTATAAGATGGTCCTATGCCATAAGTATGCGCCACCGATTGCGCACAACGTCGGAGTGTCGGCACTCCATTGCACCTGGCTCGCCCTTTTCTCTTTATATATTTCTCTTTTATATATAATATATATACGCTATGTATAAGTATAACGTAAGTATAAGCACACTTGTACGCTATATGTCTTATAAGTTAAGTATAAGTAAGAGAGAAAATTTATAAAAGAGAGAAGCAAAAACGCAGTGCAGAAGCCTCCGAAGCGTATAAGTGTAAAGAGAAAAAAAATAAAAAAAGAGAAAGTGTAAGCCAAGCCACAGAAACACGGTGCAACAAGCAAGATGCAGGTGCGTGTTAAGAAATTCAGGACAAGTCTAAGTAAGACGCGCGAAGATGCAGCGTAAGTGCGCAAGTAACAGAAACGAGGTGCAGCGAGATTTGCTAAATTTAAGTGAGGAAATGGACAAGTGGCGGTCCCTCCCCTCTCCAACGCTTTTCTCAGTGGGTGGGGGTGCAATATCCCCGCCACAGCGCATTGTAGCCACGATTTCGCGTGTGTCAGTGCCACGCTGCGTCCCCTCCCCTATATCCCCTCCCCACACGTCTGTATGCCACTTCGCCACCTCACACGCGGTTTCGCCTCGCGTGTGTGCGTACTATATATCACGCAAATACGTGGTGTCGTGCCCGTGTCTGTCTGTGTTGGGCACGGCGCGCGTCCGTCGCTCCATTTTCCCCTATTCCCCCAATTTTCGGGCGAAATTTGCGTTTTTTCCTATACAGACCCTCTAAAAATCGTACTTTTGCTATGTCCACTTATCAAAAAGGGCTGATTTTTACAAAGTTTTGGCAAAATATCAAAAAATTTCGAAAAAAATTTGGTGGGGTCGAAAATTGCCCCTATCTTTGCACTGTCAAACAACGACAAACGGTAGTTGCCCGATGCAACCAAACAACAACACAACAACAAATGATACACGCACCACCAACACAGCCACACAGCGGAGGGCATCCGCAAATGTTCCAACCTTTACGAGGTTAAGATGGCTCACGGTCATCGCTGTGGAACTATGCCTGACCGCAAAACTTTATGGCGAAGGGTTGTACCTGAGGCGCATTGCATGCTCAAATAGCGCAATATAAATTGAGAGAAGAGCAACGTTCAAAAGGACGAGACCGAATTGTGCAATAACTATGCACCAACGAAAGCAAATGACGGAGAATGCGCAATCGTAAAGCGGTCATAGGTAATCAATGAACGGCAGCCGTTGTACGGAGATGACGGAGGCAGTAGCATTCGCTCGGTAGAGGCTTATTGTGGGTGAACATAATGGGCTTATTGGGTTCGACTCCCAATGAATGCGCAAAGTATCAATTTTTTAGACGGGTGCGGTACGCCCGTATTGAGTACCACCATAACTATGAAAACTTTTGAACGCAACAATCGTAACATTTTCGTATTCGAGAAAGAGGACAAGGAGAACTGGGTAGTTATCAATGAGGTAAGCCCTTGCCATGTGGCAAAGGAACGCGGAGTGGGTATGGCAGAAGCACTCTATCTGCCCGTGAACTTATTGGTCAAAGCCATAAATGCGGCTTTAGAGCGCACTGAGAAGTCCGACCTGTGCATCAACGCACCGACTTTTAAGGCGGATTTGGAGGCATGCGGTTTCGGCAAATTCTGTCTGGGCTGTATGCCATTGGCAGATAGTTGCAAATGCGCTATGGTCTATTGGAAGAAGGGTAACGATGATGCGACCATCGTACACGCTCGATTGGACGCAATGGGCAGACCATGCTATTCCGTAAAGGAGGCACTGCAAGGTTTCTATGCTAAATTTGCGGACGAAATAGCCGCATCACGCGCAGAACGCAAAAATCTCCAAAAAATCGAAAAGGAGGTACTGCGCCTGAAGAAAGCCTATAAGCACGCTACCGAGGAACAGATACGCGCCATCGTATGCGCATAATACGACCTTTGCCCACGCTTTCGGTAAGATTCCGACGCGCAAACTGACATTGAACGTGGGTGCAATTTATTCACTTTAGACCTGCCCAGAGGGATAACTGGGATATTACGATTATGAAAAAGATTATTTTCGATGACGCGATTTCTTATGACCTTGGTGCATCTTTTTCTCAACTCTATGCCCGTAGATTTTCGCACATTAACATCATTATTACGGCAGCAGAACGCACAATTACGGTGGATGGTGACGAGATAAGTGTGTCCATTTTTATGAACGAACTGCCACGCTATATCAACACGTTCCGTTATAAGGTGCGTGACGAATAATCATAGCCCTATATGGTACATTGTCAGGGTTCGACTCCCTGATAGGGTACAAACGCAATAATGCACATAATTCTTTAATGCCCTAAAGCGCAGAGGGTAAACTGCGCAAAAATTATGAAAACTAAAGATGTGAATTTCCGTGGTCTTATCAACAACATTATGGGTCTGGCTACTATCAGCGAGACCGAAACGACCATCACTGCACGTTTCACGATGCCCGAAGGGTGCGTTGTGTCCGAAATCAAACAAATCACTCTGCCGAACCGAGGATGGGACGTGCCTAAGTTCCACACAGCACACGGATGGGTAGGTGTGACCCAACTGACGGACGAGGAGTGCGCTTCCATTATGGACGCGGCTGGGAACATCGACTTCACCAATGCGAAGTATGACGAGTCGGGCAGACCGTATTACTACACTCAACGCAAGACACGCGAGGGCGCACCAGAGCCACGCGGAGAACGTGCGCCACGCATCACATCGCCATCTGCTAAGTGGGTCGAGAAATATGCGACTGACGAACAGAAAGCCCAGTGGGACGAACTGCGTGCAAAGTGGGACATGGAACTGGCACAACTCCGTGAGAAACAGAACGCGGAACGTGACGAGTTCCTGAACGCTCACAAGGACGAATGGGTAGAAAAAGCCGCAAAGATGGAACTTGAAGAGCGCATCGCGGCTCTCAGTACGACCGAGACCAACCCACTGCCAGCATGGGTCAATGAGGATAACTTCGGTCTTATCCCAGAGGGCATCACGTTTAGCGTGAACCCAATCGGAATGAGCGCAACCGCAGTGGCACTCGTCCGCAAGTTCCCAAAGCGCATCAACATCGCCTGGTAATCTTAACCGCACGGAGTGGGCAACTGCTCCGTGCATAAACTTTGCATAAAATATGGATGAAGATATTATCATTTACTTTGAGGGTCACACTTATAGAGTGTGATAACTCCCCTCCTGCGTTTGCGGTAAGATTCCGTGTACAAACTGACATTGAACGCAGGAACTATACTAATCATTTTAAGTCGGCACGCACCGCCGTATAGGTGCATCATCTTATGATTTCACATATTGTCGCAGCAGAGTTCGTTATCGGTCTGCTATTGGTCATCATCGCGATTGGTTATGGCAAGACAGAGACTAAGCGCGGAGAGAAGATTCAATTCATCATCTTTGCAATCGGTCTAAGCCTCTGTATGATACCTGTCATACTCTTTTGGGCTGCGCCTATAATAGAATATTATGGCAACATATGAATTTTGCCCAGTCACAAAAACAGGGCGCAGATGTCGCAACTTTGTTTATACAAGGGTCGATGGCATCACAGAAGAGTGGGCGCGTGAAATAGTAAGGCGCGACTCTCTTACTTTGCGAAAACTAAATGTTAAATTCGACCACATTAAGATGGTCAAAATAAAAATCTAAGATTATGTACGATTTCTATCAAGTATCTCTGGAAACGCGTGTTTGGAACAAGAAGAAACGCGAATACGAAAAACCAAAGAAGAAGATTTTGAGAACCTACAAGAACCGAGCAAAAGCGGAAGAGTTAATCAACAACAAGGCGAAAGAACATTTCGCAAACGATGCAGTGGTGGACTGCTCATTCGTTAAGGATTGGGCACTGTCTTTATCTACCGATAAGATGATTTATAAGTATCATCTGGTCACGGTCCACAAGTGTCAGGAAACAGAATGAAGGGAGCGCGTGGAGCATAATAAATGCGAAGCGCACTTTCAAGTATTTTTTTAGACTTTCTCTGCAAAGGTATTGCAGAACAAAAACAAATGAAAAACGATATTTACAAGATGGTTACGGACCGAATACTGGAAACCATCGAACAAGGAGTGCTACCCTGGCGCAAGCCTTGGGTATGCAACGGAGAACCACTTTGCGTGAACTATGTGTCTCGCAAGCAGTATTCATTGCTCAACTGCTTTTTGTTGGGCAAGCCTGGCGAATACATTAGCCGCAAGCAGTTAGAGAAACTTGGCGGCACACTGAAAGAGAACGCAAAGGCAAGATTTTGCGTGTTCTATTCTCAGTATGAGTTCGTCCAGACCAGTGATGATGGCGAAGAACATAAGCACAGCGTGCCTATCTTGCGGTACTATAATGTCTATCATATCGAAGATGTCGAGGGCATTGATAGCAAGATTCCTTCCGCACAATCTTTCGACCACACAGAAGATTTCGATGTCAACTGCGAACGTGCAGACTGGGCTATCAGTGAGTACGGAATGTATCGCGATGTCCAGATCTGCGAAGATTGTAGCAATCAAGCATACTATTCTCCATCAAGAGACGAGATACACTTACCGAACCGCGACCAGTTCCCAAATATAGCAGAGTTCTTTAGCACCGCTTTCCATGAATGCATACATAGCACTGGCGCAGAGAACAGACTGAACCGCAAGGAGGTTACGGACCACAATAGGTTTGGCAGCGAACCTTACGGACGAGAGGAACTGACCGCAGAGATTGGCAGTGCAATGTTGATGCAGCATTTCGACATCAACAACGATGCTGCTTTCAACAACTCAGCCGCCTATCTTAAAGGTTGGAGAGACTTAATCAAGACAGACAATAAGGCTATCGTGTTCGCATCTATCCGAGCAGAGAAAGCCGTAAAATATTTCCTGTTTCAAGATGGCAACCAATAACACTTTCAAGGTGTTCCACTGCCAAGATTTCAGTGTGAACACGATAGAGTTTACTGACATCGAACGATTGGCAAGGTACATCTTCCCTCGACAGTACCGAGGCGATTACTTTACTATCAGGTGTCTTGAAACGCACAACAGCAGTACATTCTACTGCGATGAAGTAAAAGAGAGTCTTAACGATATTGTCGAGTTCATCAAGGACTTAACAAGGTAACAACTATAAGAGTTGCGCACGACACGGATTAAGTGCATAATACTATGATGTACAAAGAGTTCCTTGAAATAGTCAATGGATATAGCAAATCTCCTATCTTAGAGGGTGTTGAAATGACTGAGGACTATTATCACTCAGTCGTTGAACCAGAGTACAACCGCAGCAATCTCGATAAAGAGAAGTGGGTCAAGCAGTTTGCTGACAATGGAGGCTTTATTGAAGCATTCCACTCTATCAAATATGCAAGGCACAGAGTGAAGTGTTTTGCAGAGAAAATCCTGACAGGACCTGGGTCTATTCCAAGTGTTATAATGGAAGAAATAGGTCAGCGTGACTACTATATTATCCGCTTGAAAAACGGAGAACTTACAAAAGACGAACAAAGTGAATTAGCAAAAATGTTAGTGAATGAAACGTATTCTAAGTAAGTGCGCCCAGTCCTATACGGACGAACGCACAATAAGCGACATAGTTCTTACGGTCCTCTTAGTGACCGCAGGTGTTGAACTTTACACACATTTAATGTAATGCAAGACAAGCGAGGTCAGTTCAACCGTGTTGTCTCTGTCAAGAAAGTTCCGCAAGGCTACGATGTTACTATGTATTTTAGAGGTAGCCAATGGACTTACACAGAGACCAACACGGCTCTTGTAGAAAGGTATCTGCAAGAAAAGAATAAGGAAATCGACCACCGAGCAAGAGGCGCAGGTGGCTACACACTTTGCCAGGCTATGGCTCATATAGCAAGGCGACTCCAGATTTATAAAGGGTTAGGCGCGTATGCCTATCTTAAACAATAACTTAAAAATTAAACAATTATGGAAACTACACTGAATTTCTTTGAGTTTGCAAAAAGCAGCAAGACCTACTATACGATAGTTGAGGGTCGTCTTGTCCCAGTAAAAGTAAGAAAACGCATCATCGAACTCAATGAAGAGGGATGCACTTACAACACAATGTACGAAGTTGAAGAGATTGTCAAACCTCTACTTGGTACTATTATAGTTTCCCCAAGCCAGATGTTTGAAACCGAAGCAGCCTATTGCGGAGGGAACAGCATCGCAACTGGCAAGGAGATATGTAGTCTGTATGCCCATCAACTCGATGTCTCAAGTTTCGACAATATGATTTACGCTAACTTTGTAGTATTCGATGACAACGAGGTAAGAAACGTTCAATCTATCATGGACCATATTATCTACGACTTCCAGACAAACGAATATGAGGTAATCTTCCGTGACGAGAAGTATAACTCTATGCAACGTTTCACGTCTGCGAATAATTGCATCTGCCTTAACTCCTACACCATTGTAACAAAAGATGGCAAGGTTATCAAACGCAAGTCCATTGCAGAACAACTGCAACTCAACAACACTCAGTTGAAACTTATCAGCCAACTCCAGACCTTGCTAAAGGAAATAAAAGAAGCAGGTATTGCACTCATGCAAGACCATGA
>RHMF01000515.1_pt1 | contig 16610 bp, 9 predicted proteins | sample 5365151 | NCBI WGS metagenome assembly RHMF01 (sample SAMN10266501, study PRJNA497801) | feces metagenome | isolation source: feces | host: Bos taurus | place: China: Prairie of Fairy Mountain | collected 2017-08-14 | reverse complement strand
GAATTCCTAACTTTATAATCATTTTGAAGAGAGTTTTCTATGAGTTATTATATGAGTTATCAACACAAATGTAGATAACTTTTAACCATAAAATCCCATATTATCATACCAGCGGTGACCGATACGTTCATGCTGTGTTTGGTGCCAAATTGAGGAATCTCCAGGCATCCATCACACATATCCACCACACTTTGTTGTACTCCTTTAACCTCGTTTCCCATGACAACGGCATACTTTTTATTTCTATCTGGGATGAAGTTATTGAGCATGGTACTACCTTCACATTGCTCTACCGCCATGATGGTATATCCTTCTTTTCTTAACCAATCGATGGCATCTTCTGTTTTCTCGAAGTATTTCCATTCTACGGTTTCTTCGGCACCCAGAGCTGTTTTGTGTATTTCCACATTTGGAGGTGTAGCGGTGATGCCACACAGGCATATTCCAGCCAATCTCATAGCATCGGCAGTTCTGAAGACACTACCTACGTTGTAAAGGCTACGAACATGGTCAAGTACTACCACCAAAGGATTCTTGTCTGCTTGTTGGAATTCCTTTGGGGTAATACGTCCCATTTCTGTTACTTTAAGTTTTCTCATTATATATAATATGTGTAAACTTTTTACTATATTTTACAAGAGTCCTGCTTCTATTTGTACTACTATTCTTTCTACTAGTTTATCGTCGTTTTCAGGATCGTATTCTTTTTTTAGTGAAGCCTTGAACATCCATGCGAATGCTTGATAAAAGGCAGCTCTTGCAGGACCCAGGAAGGCTTTTACTATCTCGTATGATGTTTGGTTACACTCTCTATCTATAAGTTTTATTAGTAGTTTTCCTTGCGAGTATGTAAGCTTCTTCATCATAGGAGTGTATTGTCGGAGTATCTCCTTCTCTACATTTTTTATATGCTCTTGCTTGCTTTTTTCATCAGGTAGAATAAGGAGTGTTTCATACGTTTCCTTTATCATATCATTGGCCATTTGTGCCAAAGGTAGTACTACTTTAATGTTATATACAAGTCTATTGTATTTTTCTCTTTGCTTCTTGTTTTTGAATTTTATTGGTAGATATACGGGAACTTCTGGTAATAGGTATTGATTCATAGTATCACCATCCAGTATGTATTTTTCCTTGTATATGTATCTTTGTAGTTTTAATTTATACGTTGTGGGTAAAGTATCAGTTATGAATATACCATTAGGATCTACTTCATTGCGGGCAGTGCTTTGTCCATATGATGATGAACAAAACATAGCAATAAGTAGGGATAATATGATATATCTGTACTTCATATTTTTAATAACTAACACTTGTTTCAAATCCAGCATTGCGTATTTTTTCTGCAATACTATCCATAGTTTCTTTGCTTGCTTTTATTAAGCCTTCTGTTGGCCATTCTCTATCAAGCGTGTATATCATTACTTTTTTTGGAGATATTCTTTTCAGAGCATCTATATAGGGTATGATGTATTCGTCTTTGCAATTGTCAACGGATATTTCTTTTCCATTTTTATCCTTGATATTGCCTTTCATAAACATAGTTTGTATTATTGCATGGCCTTTCATTTTTTCAAGGCAATCGATAATGTTTTCTATGTTGTAGTTGACATTCGGTTGGTCAACCAATTTTATGTATTCTGGTGATACGGTATCTAGTTTCATCAATGCATTGTCCACCTTCATCAGAGCTTCGAATACATCCTTTCTATGCACTTGTGTGCTATTGGAAAGTACAGAAACCTTTGCTTCTGGATAGTATTCATTTCTGAGTATTATTACATTTTCTACTATTTCCAGAAAACTGGGATGCATGGTTGGTTCGCCATTTCCAGAGAATGTAAGTACGTTCAGTTCTTCTCCACGTGCACTCATCTCCTTTAGCTTAGCCTCTAGTTTTTCTTTTACCTCCTCTACAGAAGGAAGAGGTTGTTTAGCCTTCTTATCCTTATTAAGTCCGCATTCACAATACAGACAATCAAAAGAGCACCATTTGCCATCGCCAGGCATGAGATTGATGCCTAGCGAGATGCCAAGTCTTCTGCTTTTGACAGGACCAAATATAGGTGAAGGATATGTAATAGTCATAATTTTATTTTTTATAAAAGCTAGGCATGAACAGGAATAGTACGGTGTATATCTCCAAGCGTCCCACTAGCATATAGAAGCTTAGCAACCACTTTGCTACGATATTAATGTCAGAATAGTTATTTGCAGGTCCTGTTAATCCCGCTCCAGGTCCTATATTGCTTAAAGCACTTACCGTACTTCCAAATCCGGTTAAAGAATCCATTCCAAAATATGAGGTAATGGTAATTCCGATCATAACCAAGGCCATGTATATTATCACGAAGCTAAGAGTACGTTTTACTCTTTCATCATTCATAACTCTACCACCCAGATTAACGCTCAACACGGCTCTAGGATGTAGTTGTTTGAAAAATTCATTTTTGATTACTTTAAGTACTACTATGAATCTTACAACCTTTATACCACCAGCAGTACTACCTGCACATGAACCTATTATCATCAGTAACAATGTGGGCATTAGGAATACATCTCCCCATGCTATATAATCAAATTTTGTAGCTGCAAAACCTGAACTACTGATGATAGTTGCAACGTGGAAGAGAGAAGTTCTGAATTGTTCTTCGATACCTATTGGTAAGGAAGAATTTATATTATCTACAGATGGATAGAAATTAAATAGTAGCATGAATACCACTATAGCAAATATTATAATCTTGAGAAAGACATTCAGTTCTTCATTACTCTTTATTATGTCCCACCTCTTGATAAAAGCATAGTAAAACATGCCAAAGTTAAGGCTGGAAAGAATCATAAAGATGGAGCAGGTATATTCAATATATGCCGAGTTGTAGTATGCTATGCTAGCCGTATGAGTGGAAAATCCACCCGTAGCAATGGTAGTGAGTGAATGGCAAATGGCATCGAACAAATTCATAGGTCCCAGATAATAGCATATAGTACATACAATAGTGAGTATTGCATATATCATAAGCAATCTTCTGGCCGTAGAACCAATCTTAGGACTAAATTTATCTAGAGTGATACCCGTAGCTTCGGCAGAGAAAATATTATTATTGCGCATTTCTCCCGTTGGCACCAAAGCAAATGTAAATACCACTATACCAAGACCACCCATCCATTGGGATATAGCTCGCCAAAACTTTAATCCATAGCTAAGCGAATCTACGTCATTTATTACCGAAGAGCCAGTTGTGGTAAATCCTGACATAGTTTCAAAGAAAGCATCCGTTATCCCCATTCCAGCTATCTCTATGAATGGTATCATTCCTATGATAGAGAACAGTACCCAGGTGAGTGCTACCACCATAAAGCTATCAGCACGGGAAAAGTATTTATGGGTGTGATTATTTATTTTGTCTTCCCATTTCTTGATGCTTATGCTTATAGCTCCAATGGTAAAGCTTATTATGGCACATAAGAGGAATACCCACCAGTCTTTTTCCTTATAGATAAGGCTTACTAGTGAGGTAAGAACTAGAAAGAGTGATTCTAATTGTAATAATATTCCGAATATCCTTTTCTTCATTTATCGTAGGCATGCTTTGGATAGTCTATTGTATAGTGCAATCCTCGGCTTTCTTTTCTTTCAAGAGCATGACGAGTGATGAGATAACCCACATTGATCATATTTCTCAATTCGCATATATCTTTGGTAGGTTTCACTCTCTTGAACAGGTGTTCTGTTTCTTCGTAAAGCAGGTCTAGTCTTTCCCATGCACGATGCAATCTCAAGTCGCTACGCACAATACCCACATACGTGGACATTATCTGATTCACTTCCTTTGCATCTTGAGCGATAAGTACATTTTCTTCATTGGTCAGTGTACCTTCATCATTCCACTCAGGAATATTATCATTGAAGGTATATTTATCCACCATTTCCATTGAGTGGCGAGCAGCTGAATCAGCATACACAACAGCTTCGATGAGTGAATTGCTTGCCAAACGGTTACCACCATGCAAACCAGTGCAAGAGCATTCGCCCAGAGCATAAAGTCTGCGGATACTACTCTGGCCATCAAGGTCTACCTTAATACCGCCACACATATAGTGAGCACATGGTGATACAGGTATATATTCCTTAGTGATATCAATGCCTATAGACAAGCACTTGGCATATATGTTGGGAAAATTTTTCTTAGTAAGTTCGGGGTCTTTGTGAGTTACATCAAGACATACATGGTCAAGGCCATGAATCTTCATCTCATTATCTATGGCTCTTGCCACTATATCACGAGGTGCAAGGCTCAGGCGCTCATCGTACTTGTGCATGAATTCCTTGCCATCAGGCAATCTAAGAATACCACCATATCCGCGCATTGCCTCGGTAATCAGGTATGCGGGATGGTTTTCCTTGGGATTGTATAATGCTGTTGGGTGAAATTGAACAAACTCCATATCCTGTACCTTACCCTTGGCACGATATACCATGGCTATACCATCACCAGTGGCAATATTAGGATTGGTGGTGGAGGAGTATATAGCACCCGTACCACCGGTGGCTATGATTGTAACCTTTGATAGATAGGTATCAATCTTGTTAGTATCCGGATTTAATATGTATGCACCAAAGCACTCTATATCGGGAGTACGTCTGGTTACTCTGATACCCATGTGATGCTGAGTGATAATCTCAACGGCAAAATGATTTTCAAAAACGGTAATATTTGGTTGTTTCTTCACCGCTTCTATCAATCCTCGTTGTATTTCAAAGCCAGTATCATCGGCATGATGCAGGATTCTGAATTCGGAGTGTCCACCCTCCTTGTGAAGGTCATATTCTCCATTCTCCTTTTTGTCAAAGTTGACGCCCCATTTTACCAAGTCTTTTATGCCATCAGGGCCACCCATTACTACTTGTTTTACAGATGCAGGATCGGAGATGAAATCACCCGCTATCATTGTATCTTGTATATGTTTTTCAAAATTATCCACATTCAAATCAGTAACTGATGCTATACCACCTTGGGCTTTCGAAGTGTTAGATTCTTCCAAAGTAGTTTTGCACACAAGAGCCACGCTATAGTTACTGTTTTGGCTCACCTTTAGTGCGTAGCTCATGCCTGCTACACCACTACCGATAATGAGAAAATCAAATTTCTTAATCATTTTTCTTTTCTTTTTTAGGTTTTTGAATCCAGTGTCCTCAGTATTTTTCTTTGATGTGGGCAGAATTCGGTATAAGATTAATTTGCACAAAGTTATAAAAATAACTTTATACACGCAAGAAGGAGGTTGGTATTTTAGGTTTTATTGACTTTCTATGTGCTTAAGTTAGGCATTTATGGTGCAAGTATAGAAAAAAAATATATACTTTTGTGCTCGTATACACAATTGAAAGTACATTTTGAAAGATTAAATTTATGAAGAACGGCATATTTTACATACTAATCCTCTTGTCTATAGTAGCATGTAGTACGAAGAAAACCATAGTTGTCACCGAGCCAGAGATAAGAACGGTGTACGTGGAGAAGGAGGTTAAAAATAAGGTTTCCGACTATGATATGATGCTTCTGAACATGTTGCGCAATGGAAATAGGAATTTCAATACCTCACACCAATATCCAGAAAATACGTGGGAAGGTAGATTGCAAGCCCGACTATTGGAATTGTGCAATCAACCCCTTTTCAATAATAGCCAATTGGGTTTGGTGGTATACGACATTACAGATGGCAAGTTTCTCTTCATTGTGAATGGTAATCAGCGCATGCGTCCGGCTTCATGCCAGAAGATAGTAACAGCTGTGTCAGCTCTGGATTTATTGGGTGGAGAATACAGTTATGTTCCCCGTATTGATGAAGCAGGAGAGGGATGGTGCTGGGATGATAATATTACATCTCAGATGCCATATCGTGACAAGCGCAGATGGCATATGAACGAGGTGTTGCAAATCATGATGAAGGATAGCGACAATCGTATGGCAGAGAGCCTTTTCTGGCAATTATCATCCTTCGGTGGAGGCAAGTTTGGCAATATTAAATCCGTTATCTCCAATATAGAGCAGGTGTTTCAGCGTGCTGGCATACCTCAAGCCAGTGGATACAGGATAGCTGATGGAAGTGGACTTTCTTTGTACAACTATATTACACCTCAGATGCTCAATGCATTGCTCGTATATGCATGGAGTCAGGAGGATATTCGTGCGCATCTCATACCCTCGCTTCCAGTAGGTGGAGTGGATGGCACATTGAAGAACCGTTTTCAGGGAACCAAGGCATATAATAATATTTTTGCAAAGACAGGTACCGTGACTGGTGTGTCTTCACTCAGTGGATATGCCAATGGAGGTAATGGTCATGTATTATCGTTCGCAATTATTAATCAAGGAGTTGAGCGTGGTAGTATGGGACGTAGTTTCCAAGACCAGGTATGTATAGCCATTACAGAACCATAGCAGGAATTACAGGTTGAAAAAAATAAACAACAAATTATAATATCATGAAGAAAAGTCTTCTTTCAAAGCTTATGACCAATGCGTTTAGTGGTATAGCACTGCTGGGTGTTATGACCATGGTATCGGTTCAAGCCAGTGCACAACAAAGTCGTGGTATAGGCATATACCCAGGTAATCCCAGTGAGTATTTCGGTCCTAAGATAGAGAAGGATGCCGAGTACCGTAATCTTGCTCTCCATCGTGCGGTATATCAGTCAGGAGCGCATGATTTGAATCTTACAGCTCAGCTCATCACCGATGGTGTGGTGGCTAGCAATCAACCAGCTTTCCTGCAGGTATTTACCAATGGTAAGCCTCTGCCTCACAATGAGCGTAAGCTCACCATCAACGATAGCGAATGGTCAAGAATACCCGTGGAGGGTGCCGAAGCCACTCTTTCTTATCTATGGTCAAATATGGACATAGAGGCTGATGAGATAGTGGTGGAAGGTTTCGTGGCTTATGACCAGGACAAACCTTTTGAGCACTATTCAATGCATTGCGAGGTAGCTGGTGCAAAGACTTATAACTACTCTCTCAAGAGCGATACCTTGCCTGGACGTCCTCGTAGAAGAAAGGTTATCAACGACCCAAACAAGCAGACAGAAGAGGCAACCGCCATGGCTCGTGAATTGAAGGAGACATTCAAGCTAAAGGGCAAGCGCACATTCAATTCTGTCAAGCTCACCTTTAAGCAAAACAATGCCTTTTATTGGTCTATCAAGGAGGTTACCTTTAAGCGTAAGGGCAAGGCTGTTCGCACCATTTTCCCCGCTCAGCGTTTCACTAGTGTGTGGAAGGCAGAAAAGGGCTCATGGGCTTATGTGGACCTAGGTACAGTGGCTGATATTGAGGAGGTTAAGCTACACTGGTTGGACGAAGGCAGCAAGGGTGTAATAGAAATCTCCAATGATGCCAAGAAGTGGAAACCATACGTATTGGTAAGCAATGAAGCACAAGCAGATGCCAAGGTGCAATCAACCAAGTTAAAGGCTCAGGCACGCTACGTTCGTGTTACTAACACAGAGGATGCTTGCCTGTGCGAAATGGAGGTTTATGGCAAGAATGGTGTCAAGCCTGTAGCACATGCCGAGCAGGGATGGATTGGAGAGAAATACATGCTCAATGGTGGCAATTGGACACTATGTCCCATCAGCGACCCCACTACTCATGCCAAGAAGATTGGTCCCGAAATAGTGGCTACAGTACCTGCTACGGTGCTTTCCAGCTATCGTAATGCCGGTGCTCTTCCCGACCCCAACTATGACGATAATCTTTCCATGATTTCCGAGTCATTCTTCAATCGTGATTTCCTCTACAAGCGCACATTCAACGTACCTTCCAAGATGCTGGAAGAAGACCGTCGTGTATTGCTCAATTTCGATGGTATCAACTGGAAAGCTATCGTAGTGCTCAATGGCAAGCAGGTAGGTAAGATAGAGGGTGCTTTCACTCGTGGACAATTTGATATTACCGATTATCTGAAGGAGGAGAACGAACTGTGTGTTTACGTTCAGAAGAATGCCAATCCTGGTGCTCGCAAGACCAAGACCGGCGAGAATACCAGCTTTAATGGTGGTGTGCTTGGTGGCGATAATCCCACCTTCCATGCTACGATAGGATGGGACTGGATAACTACTATCCCCGGTCGTGAAGTAGGTATATGGAATGATGTATATCTCACCAGCACCAGAGAGGTTACCATCAGCGATCCCCTTGTCAATACTTCTCTCTCTGATGGCAAGGCTACTATGACTCCATCCGTCTTCGTAAAGAATCATCTTTCTTCTCCCGTTCAAGGTACTTTGCATGGATTTATTGGTGATATTCGTTTTGAAAAGGATATTTTCCTTGCTCCACATTCCGAGCTCGAGTTTGTGTTCTCTCCCGACGAGTACCCACAATTGAAGAACCAGCAGATGAAGCTTTGGTGGCCTAATGGCTATGGCGACCCACATCTGTATAGCGCTGGTTATTATTTCGTTTCTAATGATGAATCAGCCGAAGTTGTTTACGCTTCCAGATTGAATTATCAGACAGGTATTCGCCAGGTTACCTTTGCCGAAGAGATGTCTCGCCTACAATTATATATTAATGGTCAGCGCTTCATTCCTCTTGGTGGCAACTGGGGATTCTCTGAAAATCACCTCAACTATCGTGGACGTGAATACAACATAGCGGTGGATTATCACAAGCAGATGAATTGCACTATGATTCGCAACTGGGTGGGACAGACAGGCGATGAGGAGTTTTACGAGGCTTGTGACAGACATGGTATCATGGTATGGCAAGACTTCTGGTTGGCTAACCCTGCCGACGGACCTAATCCTCACAACGAGCCCATGTTCATGGCCAATGCCAATGACTATGTACGTCGTATTCGTCGCTATCCCAGCATAGCACTCTATTGCGGACGTAATGAGGGTTATCCCCCAGAAACTTTGGACAAGCAATTGAGCCAATTGGTACAGAAACTGGTGCCTGGTGCTCTCTATTTCCCCAGCTCTGCCGATGATGGTGTGAGCGGACATGGCCCCTACAGAGCATTGCCCACAAAGGAATACTTTGAGATACAGACAGGTAAGTTGCACTCTGAGCGTGGTATGCCTAATGTGCCCAATTTTGAGAGTCTCAAGCGTATGCTAGCTCCCGAGCACTTGTGGCCACAAAACGAATTCTGGGGTAAGCACGACTTTACTCAGAAGGGTGCTCAGTATGGTTCTACCTTCAATCAACTGACTCACGAACGCTTTGGCGATTATACAGTACCCACAGGTATGCATCCTGCTGATATGTACACATCTTTGGCTCAGTGGCAGAACTTCGAAGGCTATCGTGCTATGTACGAGAGTGCCAACCTTCAGCGCCAGGGTCTTATCATCTGGATGAGTCATTCTTGCTGGCCTTCAATGGTGTGGCAGACCTACGACTATTACTTTGACCCCACCGCGGCTCTCTTCGGTATCAAGAAGGCTTGCGAGCCCTTGCACGTTCAGTACAATGCTTCTACCGCTCAGGTACAATTGGTCAACCTGATGAAGCCTGCTCACGATGTCAAGGTCATTGCCAAGATGTACACCCTGCAAGGCAAGGAGGTATGGAGCAAGACCATCTCCAAGCATCTGCCCACTGACTCTACCGTGAATTGCTTCGAGGCACTAGCTCCCAATGCCGAGGTATCTGTAATGCTTCGTCTGGAGGCTATCTCAGAGTTCAATGGCGAGTTGCTCTCTACCAACACATATTTCCTATGGGGTAACAAGTCACATAGTGAATTGTGGTGCATGAAGCATGCTGATTTGCAACTGTCTTATTCCAATGATAATTCCAATAACATCGTGGTTACCAACGTGAGCGATATTCCTGCCTTGATGGTACGTATGAATTTGATTGGTTCTGATGGCGAGCAGATTCTACCCGTAGAGTACTCTGACAACTATTTCCACCTCTTGCCAGGCGAGCGCAAGGTAATCAGCATCAAATGGAATCCACGCGATGCTCGTGGCACAAGCCCAATACTGATGACCTCTGGCTTCAATGTGGACAATGTGGTGCATGCTAGCTACAAATAAGTCCATCGGTACTTGATAGTACTATAATAATGTGACAAAAAATAATTGACTACCTGACTACCGTATTTTCCTTCGGTAATTGGGTAGTCAAATATTTTTCTCTCGTACCTTTTGGAGATACTCGGCTCGTGCTTTAGGCAAAAATAAAGGGTGTCTGAATGAAAGATTCTTCGTCAAAATATACCGATTTTAAGAATTATCCGATGTAAATGTAGTAATTTTGGGTGAAGAAGACGATTTATGTTGTATCTTTGTAGCATGAACGCAACAAAAACTCCTTCCATCCTGATTATTTACACAGGAGGTACCATCGGTATGACTGAGAACCCCGAGACGGGTGCTCTGATGAACTTTGATTTTGAAAAATTTCAGCTCTATGTGCCAGAGCTCAAGCGTTTCCCCTATCACATAGATTCGTACACCTTCAATCCTCCCATCGATTCGAGCGATATGGAGCCCAAGTATTGGGTGAAGATGACTCAGGTGATAGCCGACAATTATGGCCAGTATGATGGTTTTGTGGTGCTTCATGGCACAGATACCATGGCATTTACGGCATCGGCACTGAGCTTTACTTTGGAGAATCTGGCCAAGCCCGTCATCATCACTGGTGCCCAGTTGCCCATAAGTAAGTTGCGCACCGATGGAAGAGAAAACTTGCTCACATCGATAGAGATAGCAGCCGCTCGCGATATATACGGTATGCCAATGGTTCCAGAGGTGTGTATCTTCTTTGAAAACAAATTGTTGCGTGGCAATCGTACCACCAAGATTAATGCCGAGGGATTCAATGCCTTCCGCTCGTTCAACTATCCTTCCCTGGCAGATGCTGGCATACGTATCAAGTTTGATAGCATGCTCATCAGACGACCAAATCCTTACCTTCCCCTAAAGCCGCATTATTCCTTTGGTACCGGTATCTTCATCCTTACGCTCTTCCCCGGTATTCAGCGAGAATACGTGGATGTGGTGATGCAGATGAAAAACCTTCGTGCTTTGGTAATAAAAACCTACGGCTCGGGCAATGCACCACAGAAGCCTTGGCTCTTTGAGAAATTGAAGGAATTGGATAGTCGTGGAGTAATTTTGGTGAATATCACCCAATGCTCGCAAGGCTCGGTGGAGATGCGCAGATACGAAACGGGTCTTCAACTCTTGCAAGCAGGAGCCGTAAATGGTTATGATGGTACGCTGGAAGGCACCGTGACCAAGTTGATGTTCCTTCTGGGACAGGATTATACCAAGGAAGAGATATTGAAGCAACTGAATACCAGTCTTGCGGGCGAAATCACACTTCCCGAAGATTGAAAATGCATTTCTGAGGTCAAAAATCCATTTCCAAAAGCCAGGAAATCCTCTCCCGAGTAAGGAAAGGCATTTCCCAAGTTTTGATGGTGTATTTCCTTACCCTTCTGGATGCTTATCCTTTTCGGGTACCGTTCTTACTTGATTAGGCGCTTAATCTCATTGAGCTTGTTGAGAGCCTCGATGGGAGTAAGGTTATTGATATCGATGGTAAGTATCTGTTGGCGTATTTCCTCCAGTATGGGGTCGTCTAATTGGAAGAAATTCAACTGAGTACCGCTATCGCTCTCCACCTTCTTGCCGGCAGCTATGCCATTGCCCACATCCTCGTGCTTGCGCTCCTCTTCCAATTGTTGGAGGATAACTTCGGCACGCTCCACTATGCTATGAGGCATACCAGCCAGGCGTGCCACATGGATACCAAACGAGTGAGCAGTACCACCAGGTTCCAGCTTGCGCAGGAAGATAATACCACCATCCTTTTCAAGCACACTGACATTATAATTGTGTATTCTTGGGAAGGACTTCTCCATATCGTTCAGCTCGTGATAATGAGTGGCAAAGAGTGTGCGAGCCTTGCCACGATTATTCTCGTGAATATACTCCACTATACTCCATGCTATGCTGATGCCATCGTAGGTGCTGGTACCTCTGCCCAATTCGTCAAAGAGCACCAGCGAGCGCTCAGAGATATTGTTGAGGATAGAAGCCGCCTCGTTCATCTCCACCATAAAGGTAGATTCTCCCAGAGAGATATTATCGCTGGCACCTACACGGGTGAAAATCTTGTCTACAAAGCCAATATGAGCACTCTCGGCAGGTACGAAACTGCCCATCTGAGCCATCAGGGTGATGAGAGCCGTCTGACGAAGCAAGGCACTCTTACCAGCCATGTTAGGACCCGTGATGATGATGATTTGCTGCTCTTCGGTGTCCAGTTTTACATCGTTGGGGATGTAGCGCTCACCGGCAGACATCTGTGTTTCGATGACGGGGTGACGACCTTGCTTGATGAAGAGTTCTTTCGAGTCGTCCACCACAGGACGGATGTATTTATTTTCCCTGGCAAGAATGGCAAAGCACATGAGACAATCCAGGCGAGCCACCAGCATGGAGTTGGCTTGGATGGCAGGTATGAAGCGAGCACACCACACCACTATGTCGGCAAAAATCTTGTTCTCCAGGATATGAATGCGCTCCTCGGCGTTGACTATCTTTTCCTCGTATTCCTTCAGTTCCTGAGTGATGTATCGTTCGGCACTCACCAGGGTTTGCTTTCTGATCCATTCCTCGGGTACCTGGTCTTTATAGGTGTTTCTTACCTCGAGATAATATCCGAAGACGTTGTTATAACCAATCTTAAGGCTCTGAATACCAGTTCTTTCAGCCTCGCGTTGCTGGAGCTTGATGAGATACTCCTTGCCACCAGTGGCCAGAGAGCGCAATTCGTCTAGTTCCTCATTCACACCGTTGGCAATGATGCCACCCTTGGCCACCAGCAATGGTGCATCGGGTGCAATGGTGTGCTTCAATCTCTCGCGCATCTCCTCGCAGAGGTCTATCTTTAGGCCTATCTCTTGCAGGACGGGAGAGTCGCTCTCCACCAATGCCTGATGTATGGGTACCAGAGCCTGGAGCGCGGTGGTGAGAGTGAGAAGGTCGCGAGGCGATACACGTCCGGTGCTGATGCGCGAGATGATGCGCTCCATATCGCCGATGTATTGTAGTTGTTCGCACACTATATCTCGTGTCTCCAGGTCGCGGAAGAAATAATCCACCACGTCCAGACGACTATTAATGGCTTTGGGGTCTTTCAGAGGGAATACCATCCATCGGCTCAGCAGACGAGCACCCATGGGAGTGGTGGTGCGACCCATAATGTCCATGAGCGACTTGCCATCGTGGCTCATAGGGCGAAGCAATTCCAGCGAGCGCATGGTAAAATTGTCCATGTGCACGAATCTATCTTCCTCTATACGAGCTACATATCTGATGTGTCCCAATTGTGTGTGTTGTGTATTCTCCAGGTATTGCATGATGGCACCGCATGCCGTGGTACCAGCCTTGATGTGCTCGATGCCATATCCCTTGAGGTTCTTCACACCGAAGTGTTTCAGCAGTTTGCCCCTGGCCGTTAGCTCGTTGAATACCCAATCCTCCATTTCAAAGGTGACGTATTTCTCGGGGAAGGAAGTTCTGAAGAGGTCTCCCTTGCCTCTCTCGTACAAAACCTCCTTGGGAGAGAAGTTGGAGAGCAAAGAGCCAACGTGAGAAATGCTTCCCTCGCTGGTCATAAATTCGCCCGTGGAGATATCCAGAAAGGCCACACCACACACACCTTTGCCAAAATGAACGGCCGCCAGGAAGTTGTTTTCCTTGCACGAAAGCACATTGTCGCTCATTGCCACACCAGGGGTAACAAGCTCGGTAATACCGCGTTTGACCAGCTTTTTTGCCAGCTTGGGGTCTTCCAGCTGGTCGCAAATAGCCACTCTGCGGCCCGCTCTCACCAATCGTGGCAAGTAGGTATCCAGTGCATGGTATGGAAAACCAGCCATCTCCAATTGTCCCGAGCCTCCAGCACCATTATTTCTTCTGGTGAGCGTAATACCCAATATACCAGACGCCACAACGGCATCCTCTCCGTATGTCTCATAGAAGTCACCACACCTGAACAACAAGACACAATCGGGGTGCTTGTCCTTCAAATCGTAAAATTGCTTCATCATCGGGGTGAGTGCTTCTTTTGCCATAGGAGAAAAATAGTATGTTGATATGTACGTTATTCTTTGAAAAGTGAGTGCAAAGGTAATACAAAAACTCTATTAACCAAACGACATATTTATATAAGTGGTGAAAAAACATAAAAAAAGAGCGCCGATTCTCACGAACCTAGCGCCCTTCACACCATGACTAATGTTATATTAATCTCTCAAACTAATACTCTTTTAATACCTGAAAATCAATCCATATAAAATACCTTAAACAAGTATATTTGAGTGGTGTTGACCTAAACAAACTTAACCTAATCTAATATTTTGAAAACCTAAAACAATTCTTTCTCTTTGTCCCTCAGGACCTTTCCCTCTGGAAATCTGATGCAAAGGTAAGGCAATTTTACAAACTAGAAATAAAAGAATGCAATAATTGTAGAAATAACACTTAATTATTGATTTATATCAAAACTCTTTGATAAAAGTCAAACGAATGACCTAAATAAAAAAGCTTATCCCAGTGCAGATGGAGCCAAAGTGAATAAAAAGTGAATAATATTTTGTTATCCGCCTACTAAATTGTACCTTTGTAGCAAAATTTAATATATTAAAAACGCGATGAAAGACTACGAATTTAGGAAGATTGAAGAGAAATGGCAAGCCAAATGGGTAGCCAACAAGACATACCATGTAGAGGAAGACGAAACGAAGAAGAAGTTTTACGTCTTGAACATGTTCCCTTATCCCAGTGGTGCTGGTTTGCACGTGGGACACCCACTTGGTTATATTGCCAGCGACATTTATGCTCGTTTCAAGCGCCTTCAGGGCTACAATGTGCTTAATCCTATGGGTTACGACTCATACGGTTTGCCTGCCGAGCAATACGCTATTCAGACAGGTCAGCACCCCGAGAAGACCACCTTCCAGAATATTGACCGCTATCGTGAGCAGTTGGACAAGATTGGTTTCTGCTTCGATTGGGACAGAGAGGTAAGAACATGTGCACCTGGTTATTATCAGTGGACACAATGGGCCTTCCAGAAGATGTTCAATTCATACTTCTGCAATGTAGCAGGTAAGGCACAACCCATTGCCGACCTTATTGCTCATTTCGAGACAAAGGGTACAGAGGGTATTACCGCATCTTGTAGCGAAGAACTATGCTTCACCGCCGAGCAATGGCAAGTGATGAGCGAGCTGGAGAAGAGCCAGACGCTGATGAATTACCGTATTGCATTCCTGGGCGAAACGATGGTCAATTGGTGTCCCAAGCTAGGTACCGTATTGGCCAACGACGAGGTAGTAGAGGGTGTGAGCGTACGTGGTGGTTATCCCGTGGAGCAGAAGAAGATGCGCCAATGGTGTTTGCGCGTAAGTGCTTATGCTCAGCGTCTGTTGGACGGCCTTCAGACCATTGATTGGAGCGATAGCATCAAGGAGACTCAGAAGAACTGGATAGGCCGAAGCGAAGGTGCCGAGGTGCAGATAAAGGTGGCTGATAGCGATGCCGAGTTTACAATCTTTACCACTCGTGCCGATACCATGTTTGGTGTTACCTTCTTCGTTCTTGCTCCCGAAAGCGAATTGGTGGCTCAGTTGACCACTCAGGAGCAGAAGGAGGCCGTGGAGGAATATCTTACATACGTCAAGAGTCGCACCGAGCGCGAGCGTATGATTGACCACACCGTTACTGGTGTATTCTCTGGCTCGTATGGTATCAATCCCATTACCGGCGAGAAGTGCCCCATTTACATAGCCGAATACGTACTTTCCGGTTATGGTACAGGTGCTATCATGGCTGTACCTGCTCATGATTCACGCGACTATGCCTTTGCTCGTCATTTCAATCTCCCCATCATCCCCTTGGTGGAGGGTGCCGATGTGACAGAGGAGAGCTACGATGCCAAGGAAGGTATCGTGATGAATTCTCCCATGGAGGGCAAGAGTTCGCTCAATGGCTTCAGTCTGAATGGTTTGACCATCAAGGAGGCTATCGAAGCAACCAAGAAATTTGTGAGCGAGAATGGTCTTGGACGTGTGAAGGTCAACTATCGTCTTCGTGATGCCATCTTCTCTCGTCAGCGCTACTGGGGTGAACCATTCCCCGTATACTACAAGCATGGTGTGCCCTGCATGATACCCGAGGAGTGCCTGCCCATCGAATTGCCTCAGGTGGAGAACTTCCTACCCACAGAGAGTGGCGAACCTCCATTGGGCAATGCTCAGTTGTGGGCATGGGATGAGGCCAACAAGAAGATTGTGGACAAGGCATTGGTCAACGACGAAACCATCTTCCCTCTGGAGCTTAACACTATGCCTGGCTTTGCTGGTTCAAGTGCTTATTTCTTGCGCTACATGGATCCCAACAATAGCAATGCATTGGTAGACGAGAAGGTGGCCGAGTATTGGCAGAATGTAGACCTCTATGTGGGTGGTAGTGAGCATGCTACCGGTCACTTGATATACGCTCGTTTCTGGAATCATTTCTTGTTTGACCTGGGTGTGAGCAAGAAGGCAGAGCCCTTCCAGAAGCT
>RHMF01000514.1_pt1 | contig 16616 bp, 12 predicted proteins | sample 5365151 | NCBI WGS metagenome assembly RHMF01 (sample SAMN10266501, study PRJNA497801) | feces metagenome | isolation source: feces | host: Bos taurus | place: China: Prairie of Fairy Mountain | collected 2017-08-14 | reverse complement strand
AAAGCAGTAGCAGCTAAATATTTGAAACACGATGGATATGTAAGAGTTTCAATGAAACCAGAATCAATGAAACCAGCAAAATAATCAAAATAATAATTGATTAAAGAAAACTAAAAGGAGAGTAGTAAAATACTCTCCTTTTTTTATTTGAATTATAATTTTTTCTCTATCTTTGCACGCTGTTTTTAACGGTAAAAATTGTATGAAAAAAACAAAACGATTTTTTAAAATTATCTATAATGTACTATTGTATAGCTTTGCAGTAGCAGGCCTTGCGATAATTGGAGCTTGGGCTGTTTATCAATTAGGTTGGACAAAGAATAGAGGAGCAATAGACAATAATAATCGTTATTTAGTAGAGGTTGCGGAGTTGAAAAAAGGAATAGTAAACAAAGAAAAAGCAATTCTTACTACCGAAGACTTAGCAAAACTAACAGCAATTAGTCGTCTTTATCCAAAAAATGCAGATTTAATTCTTAAAGCAATTAAAAATTCATACGCAGAAGGCAATTTGCAACAAATGATAGCTGCTTGTGAGATGTATTTACAAGAGAATGAAACCTACTCAACTTATTTGAAAAGTCAAGATGCAGCATTAGCAAACTTAAAAAAAGATAGCACAGGCGAAAACGTAATACAATGGATGAATCTTCCTGAGTGGTACGCCTTAAAAGAAGCAATTGTAAAGGATAAAGCCGAAATAGACAGTGCTGCTAAGGTTGCGGGAGTGGAATCGCGAATGATAGTGAGTTGTTTGGTAGGAGAACAGATACGTTTGTTTAATTCTAAGAGGGAAATGTATAAAAAATATCTTGGACCTGTGAAGGTTCTTTCGGTGCAATCGCAATTCTCCTTTGGTGTTAATGGAATAAAAGACTTCACTGCAATGCAAGTTGAAAAACATTTAAAAGATGATACATCGGCTTTTTATATGGGCAAGAAATATGAAAACATTTTAGACTTTGAAACCGAAAATCATCAAGAAGAAAGAATGAATCGCTTGGTTGATTATCAAAGTCATTACTATTCATATCTATACACTGCTTGCATATTGCATCAAACTAAGAAACAATGGCAAAGAGCAGGATACGATATAGCCTCACGCCCCGAAATACTTTTCACTTTATTTAATATAGGCTTTTCGGAAAGTCATCCGGGACCTGATCCAAAATGTGGAGGATCAAGCATAAATGTAGGCGATTACATATATACATTTGGAACAATTGGTTTTGATTTTTACTATTCAGGGGAATTAATAGAGGAATTTCCTTTTGAAAAGCAAAGATTTATAGATTAAGAAAATGAAAAAATATATCTTATTATTTATTACAACAAGTCTTTTTATTTCTTGCGCAAGAGTAAAAGAGACAACATACGAAAAACACCTTGTTTTCCCAAGTCAAGCAAGTCAAGAAAAGAAAATAGAAATGATTTCACGCCTTGTGCCAAACAAATGGCAATTAAATTGGCAAGAAATGGAGCTTACTGCTTTTCTTCATTTTGGAATCAACACCTTTACGGGCAATGAATGGGGAGATGGCAAAGATGATCCAAAACTTTTCAATCCTACACAACTCAACTGTGAGCAATGGGTAAAAGCACTCAAAGATGCAGGCTTTAAAATGGCAATTCTCACTGCAAAACATCACGATGGCTTTTGTCTTTGGCAAACACAAAGTACAGAATACTCAGTAAAAAATTCTCCATGGAAGAATGGCAAAGGCGATGTGGTGAGAGAATTAAGAGATGCTTGCGAAAAATATGACCTTAAATTTGGAATCTATCTTTCACCTTGGGATAGAAACGCAAAATCCTATGGTGATTCTCCCGAATACAACAAACTTTACATAAAACAATTGACCGAGCTATTAACAAACTATGGAGAGATTCACGAAGTATGGTTTGACGGAGCTTGTGGCGAAGGAGAGAACGGTAGAAAACAAGAATATGATTGGAAAGCAATATTAAAAACAATTAGAGACTTACAACCACAAGCCGTAACTGCAATAATGGGAGACGATGTGCGATGGGTAGGCAATGAAAGTGGACTTGGCAGAGAAACAGAATGGAGTGCAACACTTATTGCACCAGGATCATATCCCGATAAAAAAGAAAACAACACACAACTCGGCTTAAACGAAATGTCAAAAGACCTTGGAAGTAGAGCTTTAATAGAAAAAGCAAAAGAAGCCTATTGGTATCCATCGGAAGTTGATGTTTCAATTCGTCCAGGTTGGTTTTATCACTCTGAGGAAGATGAAAAAGTACGCTCACTCTCCAATTTAGTAGATATTTACTATCAATCCGTAGGACGTAACTCGGTTTTGCTGTTGAATATCCCACCAGACACAAGAGGTTTGCTACATGAAAATGACGTAAAACGCATAAAAGAACTCTCAAACTATCTTTCAAAAACTTTTTCTAATAACTATTTAAGCAAAAACTATAAAACCTGGAAAGCACAAGAGAAAGAAAGCAAAGAATTTCTTGTAAAAAAAGACGCAACAATTAATACTCTTCTCCTACAAGAAGACATAACAAAAGGACAACGAGTAGAAGAATTTCTTGTGGAAGGATTCTTTAACGGAAAATGGCAAACTCTAAGCCAAGGCACAACAATAGGCTACAAACGTTTGCTAAGATTTGAAGATTGTAAAGCAGAAAAAATACGAATCACAATACTTTCTTCACGAGGCGAAGCAAATATAAAAAATCTTGGGCTTTATTACGCTGAAAAAATAGAAGACAAACAATAATTAATTATCACTCTCAGCACTCTCGTTAAAACCATTTTCATAATACATGACAATCTTATAACGAGAGAAAATTTTGACAATCATAAACCAAACAAATCGTTCGTCATTCATTAACCAAGAATCGCCTTTTTGATAAAAGCCTGCACGATAAATCAAACCACGATTTGCCATATCATAAGCAAGGTTTTCATCACTGCGAATAGCTTGATTTAATTCAAAAGGCATATAATTTTCACTACTTTCAAATTGTCTAACAAGAGAATTAAACCTTGTAACAATTTGTTCTTCATCACGAGTAGTCAAGTCTTCAATAATAAGTCTCCATACCTTATCGTTTTGCATATCTATATCTACAACAACAGTCTCACCATTGAAAATGCCAATCAAAGCATCGTCCTTTTGACTATAAGTAAAACCTTTATCTTTTAACTTCTCAATAATTTCTTTGCCTGAGCCATCAACAGGAATACCAAGAAACTTTGTAACATCTTTTTGAGCAGATAAGTCCAAGAAAACAAGGCATGCAAATATAACAACTAAAAATCTTTTCATTAGCAAATTAATTTTTTGCAAAGTTACGAAAAAATAAATAAACCCAAGAGAATTTTCCCTTGGGTTTATTCATTGAAATAAATCACTATTCTTATTTAACAATAATCTTTTGAGTTTTACTTCCCTTGCTATTGAAAGCCTTAATCATATAAGCACCGGCAGAAACCTCATTCAAAGAGAAATTTAATGAATGAGTTGAAAGCACTTTTTGACCTAAGGCATTGTAAACCTCAATTTGAAGATTAGTTTCGTTAGTAGAGATGTTTACAATTCTGTTGCTGTTTGTAATATCAATTGCAAGCTCTTCAACATCGTTTAATCCAACAGACTTTTTAACCAATACTTTAAAGCGATTAGCATTTTCACCAACCGAAACCTCAGTTGTGTATTCCACACCAGGATTTAAATCAATAGTTTCTTCACCATCAATAATGCTTACAGCATAACCCTCAGGAATATAATCAGCTCTAAACTTCACTTCTTTTTCTTCATAACTTCTAACATTCATTGTAGCATAATAAGGCACTTCTTTCACTTCTTCTTTCACAAGCTTAATGCCATCAGTTACGAAATAAGGCTCAGTCATTCTTTCCATAGCGAACAATTTGTTAGCATCGTAAATGTCGTAGTATTGTTGTGCGTCTTCATTGTGTGCAAACAAAAGTTCAGAAGCAACATTGTCTGCAATCATAGAAAGTCTTATGAATCCTCTTTGAGAAGAAGACTTAGCACTGTGATTAACTCCGTGTTCACATTGTGGCTCATCGTATTCGTGTATTTGTGATTTAGTAAACATTATTTTGTTTGGTCCACTATTTTTTACATTTACAAAGAAACCTTGACCAACACCAAGATCAAAACCAGTTGGTGTATCAGTTTTAGGCCAAAACTCCCAAGAACTACTTTCTGAATTTACTTTTAAGATATAAACTCCTTGTCCTTGAATTATTGTGTTAGATTGTGTAGGATCAGGATTAGGATTAGAATCAGATAGAATATTAGTATTATTCTCAACAAAAGCGTTTACGCAAAGCTTTGCAGGATATGGATTTGCTAATGCCATCCATTTATTAGTGTTATCTGCAATATTTTTTTCAACATAAACATTGTCGTTGTTCAAAACAAAGTCTGTATATACTTCTTGTGATCCTCCTCCCACTGAGCCATAATCTCTTGTTGTAGAGAATGTTATTCCTCCTGAATAGAAAGGCCAAGCAAGGAATCCTTCTCCCGGTCTTATAGTGTCTTCTCCATAAGACAAAACAGTTTCCCAATCGTTTGTTGTGTAATCAAATCTTACAGCAGAAGCATCAGAATTTGGGCTATGTGGATCTCTGAACATTCTTACAGCATATAAATCATAAACATTGAAAGGAGCACCAACAAAATTCCATTTATTTTCTACCGCAGGCACTTTAACATATATTTCTCCTGAAATGTTTTGCTGCATTCTTATATGTCCGTATGTATAATCAGTACCACGTAAAGTAACATTACCATCACTATTAATAGTTGCAATTGTAGTGTGGTTTCCGTTGTAAGTGTTGTAAGTGAATTGATGTTTTATTAAGGTGCTACCGTTTACTACTTCTTTATAGAAACCAATGATTGGGGTTGTTCCTAAGCTACTAATTACTGCTGAAACATCGTTTGCTCCACCATAATAATGTATAGAGCCAGCATGAATCTCGTAATAATCCTTATCTTCTACAACTACATTATAAGTATTATCTAATTGTGTAATTGAAAGTAAATAACGTGTTACGGTATCTCTAATATAACCACGTTCTTTTTTATAGTTATCTACTGTTATTTGGTCTTCATCTGATAAAAAAGAAGTAATGTCAGTAGAGTCTTTAATAGGATAATCTTTTATAAGATAAATCGTGTTGTTATGTTTTTTTATTTCATAAGTAACATTTAAAGTTATATTTTCATTGAAAAGAACAGAGTCTCTTTCTATTAATTGTCCGTAATGATTTTCATCACCTGTTGCATCTATTATAATTCTTCCATTATTTACAGAATTAAAAGGATAAATATCTCTACGATGTTTTAAAGTAACTTCATGAGGATCTCTTCTTAAATTTCCATGCAAGCCCTGAATTGAGTCATAGCTAATTATAAAAGGTTGCATAGGTTTTCTTGGAACGAAATTAGGCCAACGATCTTTTAGAGGACCTTCTCCATCAGGGTCTTCTTTTAACCAATTTTCTTTTTCTGAATCTGGTAGATCTTCATAAGTTTCTTTTAAATCCCATTCGTTATATCCTCTCCAAGTTGCAGGGTCGCAGAAGTCTCCATCTTGTTGTGTTATTGCAAGACATAAATTTCCTTCGTTGATTTTAGCTAAATTTGTTTGAAAAGTATTTCCAAAAAGACCTTGTGCATAATAAATTTCCATTCCACAAGGAACTTGAAGTTTGTCTAATTGAGTTCCGAAAAGTGTTGAACCATTAAAATTTTCAGGAAGATATTGTTCCTCACCTTCTGCATTTACAAATTGAACACTTCTGTTGTTGTCATAAATTTCTGTACAGAAAAATTCTACATCATCTCGTTGATTGTTCTGGAAAGAATTATTTGCTATTGTGATTTTTCCTTCTGCATCTCCACAACCTAAGAAAATTATTTGAGCATCGTGTACTTGTCCAAATGCTTCTGAGCCTATTGATGTAACGTTTTCAGGAATTACTATTTCTCTAAGATTATTATCGCAATTCATTAATAGTCCATTTGGAATTGAAGTTATGTTATAAGGAAGCGTTATGGCTTGTAAATTTCTACATCTTGCAAAAGCGTAATCTCCAAGTGTACAATTTGGATTAGGAATATGCATTTCAACTAAACTTTGACAATCTGCAAAAGCACTTGCTTCAATTGAAGTACAAGAGATTGGGATTCTTATGTGTTTTAGCTTTTGACAATTATGAAAAGCATTAGTTTTTATTGTTACAACACCACTTCCCATATTTACAACAAATTCAGCCTTATTGTTTCCTGCATTCTCAAAGGCATATTCTCCAATTGTTGTAACTGTATTAGGAATAGTAACTCCTAACATGTCGCTTGAATGTTGAAACGCTTGATTTTCAATTTCTGTAACAGTATAATAAGTGTTGCTTCCGTTAGTAACTGAGTCAGGAATAATTACATGAATGTTGTTTAAGTTTTCATTTTGTTTTTTCTTTACTTTCACATTGTTAGTTCCTGAAATAATTGTGTAGGTTAAATTACCAATTGTAAACGGATTTTGTTGCCCCATTAGGGTAATTGAAAAGACGACAGATAAAACTGTCAATAAATACTTCTTCATATTATTTGTGTTTTTAATTTTTTTACCAATCTGCAAAATTATCAAAAAAAAATAGTTTGACAAAAGATATTAAAAAAAACAATGAAAAAATTTTTTGTAAAGAAAAAATTTGTACCTTTGCAAACCGTAAGAAAAAAAATACAGTATGAAAAAAATAGTTTTAGCACTTTGTTTATTAATGTTCGTAAGTTCTCTTCAAGCACAAACGCCTCCATCAATAAGTAATGATTGGAGAGGAGGAAGTATGACTAATGAAGAGGCTCGCAATGCACATATATTAATTAGAAGTAGAAAACCTTCTACACAACCTCGTGAACGGGTAGGAGATACTCCTCTTGCTCCTGCGACATTGTTGCTTTTGGGATTAGGTAGTGTTGCTGTTGGTGGCACTGTTTATAGAAATACAAAGAAAAGACAATAAATGAAAACTTTTTCATAAGTTGTAATGTTTAAAATTATGTTGTGCAAATTCTTTTTAGGATTTGCACTTTTTTTTCTTTGCTTTATTTAATTACCTCTTTGTGGTAGAAGCATTACCCCTTTGTGGTAATAGGATTACCCCTTAGTGGTAATGGCATTACCATAGGAGGGTATTTTTTTTCTTTACGTTTTAGAGAAAAAAAACAAAGATTTTTTTAATTTTTTCTTTACTTTTTTCTTTTTTTTCTTTGCTTTTTTTGAATTTTTCTTTGCTTTTTTTTTCTTGGTTTTTTACCAATTCACAAAAAAAATCCCAAACATCGTTTCTTTTGACGTTTGGGATATTTTTTATTAGTTTTTTTAATCTTTATTTCATCAATTCAGCAAATTCTTTGTAGAAATAAGGTATTGTTTCTATTCCTTTGAAGAATTGTTCTAACGGATAGTTTTCGTTTGGTGAGTGAATTGCGTCTGCTCCTAAGCCAAATCCCATTAAAATAGATTTTATTCCTAAGATTTTTTCAAATCCTGCGATGATTGGAATACTTCCGCCGCTGCGTGTAGGGATTGGGCGTTTGCCGTATGTTGTTTGATAAGCTTTTTCGGCTGCTTTGTAGGCTGGCATATCGATTGGCGATACGTAAGCATAGCCTCCGTGTAATGGAGTAACTTCTACTTTTACTGATTCTGGTGCAAGAGTTTTGAAATATTCTGCAAATTGTTCTGTAACGACTTCAAAATCTTGGTCTGGCACAAGACGGAAAGAGATTTTTGCGTGTGCAGTTGAAGGAATAACGGTTTTTGCTCCTTCTCCTGTGTATCCGCCCCAAATTCCGCAACAATCAAGGCTTGGTCTAATGCCTACGCGTTCTATTGTGCTGTATCCTTTTTCGCCGTGAAGGGCTTTTATGTCTATTGCTTTTTTATATTCTTCTTCATTGAAAGGTGCTTGTGCCATTAGGTCTCTTTCTTCTTGTGAGGCTACTAATACTTTGTCGTAAAAGCCCGGAACGGTGATGTGATTGTTTTCATCTGTAAGTTTTGCAATCATTTGACAAAGTATGTTGATAGGGTTTGCAACTGCTCCTCCGTAAAGTCCTGAGTGAAGGTCGCGATTTGGTCCTGTTACTTTTACTTCTACATAGCCTAAGCCTCTAAGTCCTGTTGTGATTGAAGGAGTGTCGGCTGCTATCATTGATGTGTCTGATACTAAAATTACGTCTGCTTTTAATAGTTCTTTGTTTTCTTTGCAGAAGTCGTAAAGACTAACTGAGCCTATTTCTTCTTCTCCTTCAAGCATAAACTTAACGTTGCAAGGAAGTTGGTTTGTTCTTACAAGATATTCAAATGCTTTTGCGTGCATGAAGGCTTGTCCTTTGTCATCATCGGCTCCTCTTGCCCAAATGAAGCCATCTTTTACTACTGGTTCAAATGGATCTGTACGCCATTCGTTTGCTGGGTCGATTGGCATTACATCGTAGTGTCCGTAGATAAGGATTGTTGGTTTTGATGCGTCAATTATTTTTTCTGCATAAACAACAGGGTTGCCTTGTGTTGGCATTATTTCGCATTTGTCTGCTCCTGCTTCAAGGATTAGTTCTTTCCATCTTTCTGCACAACGAATCATATCGGGTTTGTGTGCTTCTATTGAAGAGATTGATGGAATGCGAATTAAAGAGAATAATTCTTCTAAAAATCTGTCTTTGTTTTGTTCAATGTAGTTCTTTATATCCATGACTATTTGTTTTATTTTTTGTTTTGTTTTTAAAAATCTGTTTCTAAGTTTTCTTCAAAATATTCTTGTTGTTCTATTTCCGATTCTAAGATTATTGGGTTGTTTATCCAATCTTTTATTATTATTGCTGAGCTTATTTGTGGTTTTATTTGCTTAAATAGGTTGTAGGCTTCTAAGCGTGTTATGAAGTCGCCACATTTTACTATGAAGTTTGGTTCGTCAAAGCTTACATAGGCTCTTGTGTTAGGATAGATGTCCATTAGCTCGTCTTTTAGTGCAAAGGCTTTGGCTTTGGCGTTTGTTCCGGTGAAGGAGTTTACTTTTATTCTGTATCCTTGTAGGGTTCTCGACATTTCGTTGTATTCTATGTGTCGTTCTAAGATTGTTTGTAGGCGTCCGTCTGCTATTACCTTTACTTGCGATTGGCTTTGTAGAGATAGTAAAAAGCTAAATGCTATAAAGAGTGTGCTTGTTAATAAAATTTGTCTTGGTTTCATGGCTTTTTTTATCTTGATTCGTTATAAAGTTGGCGTACTGAACAAGTTAATACGGGTATGTGTGAGTTGTTTATCATTTGTTGTGCGTATGGTCCGAGGAATATGTTGCTTAGTGTTTTTTCTTGTTCACTCATTATCACAATTAGGTCGGCGTTGTGTTTTGTTGCGTATTCTATTGTGGAAAGAGTTGTGTTTTCTGCCTCAATGAAGTCAATTCTATATCGCATATTCTTTGATTTTAATAGGTTTTCTACGCTTGTAACGTATTTATCTACTATGTTGCGAATGGATTTGCTTGTGCTTGAATAGATTCCTAAGACATAGATTTCGGAGTTAGGGAACATTTTTGCAAATTCTATTGTCCAAGGAACTTTTTGACGGGTGTCTTTTGTGAAGTCTATTGGCATGATTAGTACTTCTAAGTCTTTGTCGGTGTGAAAGTCTTCTCTGATTGTTAAAACAGGACAATGTGCTTCGGTTATTGTCTTGTAGGTGTTGGCTCCTGCGAATTTTTCGTCATAACCGCTGTTGCCGTGTGTGCCTATTATTAATAAATCGGCGTCAAATTCTTTTATGGCTTTGTTGAGTGATGAATATACTTTGCCTTTTGGTAGAATGTGATAGCAAACTTCGCTTTCTGTTAGTTTTTCTTTTGCTTTGTTTACGTATTCTTTTAGTTTTTCTTCGGCTTTTGTGTATTCCATTTCAACGGTTTCTACCCAAACTATATGTAAATCGGCTTCTGCTCTTGCAGCTACGTCAATACTTACTTTCATTGCTGTTAATGAAGATTTGGAAAAGTCTATTCCTACTACGATTGTATCCATAAAATTATTATTTAATGGTTAATATCTCTATAATTGACAAAAATTGCTACCTTTGCAAAGGAAAGATTCGCAATTTTGTGCAAATATAACAAAATATTTCAAAGAAATAATTTTTTTTGTGAAAAAATAATAGAAATGAACAATAATTTGAATCCGGAGAAGGAGCGTTTGACAAAAAGTGAGAGTGATTATGAAAAGGCTCTTCGTCCTTCGGCTTTTGATGGTTTTGCAGGACAGGAGCAGGTGAAGGAAAATTTAAAGATTTTTGTTCAGGCTGCAAAGGAAAGGGGCGAAGCGTTGGATCATGTCTTGTTGCATGGACCTCCTGGGCTTGGAAAAACTACTCTTAGTTATATCATTGCTAATGAATTGGGCGTTAATGTGAAGATGACTTCTGGCCCTGTTTTAGATAAGCCTGGTGAGCTTGCAGGTATTTTAACTAATTTGGAGGAAAATGATGTTCTTTTTATTGATGAAATACATCGTCTTTCGCCTGTTGTTGAGGAATATCTCTATTCTGCAATGGAGGATTATAAAATTGATATAATGATAGAGAGCGGACCTAATGCGAGAAGTGTGCAAATAGGTTTGGCTCCTTTTACTCTTATTGGTGCAACTACTCGTTCGGGACTTTTGACGGCTCCTTTGCGTTCGAGGTTTGGAATTACTTGTCGTTTGCAGTATTATGATCATAAAACCCTTGCAGGAATAATTAAACGTTCAAGCAATATATTGCAAACACCTATTCATGAGGAGGCTGCAATGGAGATTTCTCGCCGAAGTCGTGGCACTCCTCGTATTGCTAATCTTTTGCTTAGAAGAGTGAGGGATTTTGCTCAAATAAAATCAAATGGAGTGATAGATATGCAGGTGGCAAATATTGCTTTGGAGGCTTTGAATGTGGATAAGAATGGATTGGACGAAATGGATAATCGTATTCTTTCTTGTATAATTGATAAGTTTAAGGGTGGCCCTGTGGGAATTACTACAATTGCAACCGCCGTGGGTGAAGATGCTGGAACGATTGAAGAGGTGTATGAACCTTTTCTTATTCAAGAGGGGTTTTTGCAAAGAACGGCTCGCGGAAGAGAAGCAACGGCTTTGGCTTATCAGCATCTTGGACGATTTAATGCAAAAAATAATCAAGGAGAATTGTTTTAAGAAGGAAAAATAGTAACTTTGCAAGTTGAATTATAAATAAAAAATAAATACAATAATGGCAGTACATAAAATAAGCCCTGAATTATTGACTCTTGGTCAAGTGGATAAAATCTTAAAAGAGGGTATGACATTGGAACTTTCGCAAGAAAGTAGAGAGAGAATCGTAAAGTGTAGAGAATATCTTGATAATAAGATGAAAACTCAAAAAGAACCTATATATGGTGTTACTACTGGTTTTGGTTCTTTATGTAATATTTCTATTTCTAAGGAAGAACTTTCTCAACTTCAAAAGAATTTGGTGATGAGTCATGCTTGTGGAGTTGGAGAAGAAGTGCCTGCGGAAATTGTTAAGATAATGCTTTTGAATAAAATCCAATCTTTGTCTTACGGAAACTCAGGTGTACAACTTCAAACTGTTGAAAGATTGATTGCATTCTTTAATAATGATATTCTTCCTGTTGTTTATCAACAAGGTTCTTTGGGTGCAAGTGGCGACTTGGCTCCTTTGGCTCACATGTGTTTGCCTTTGTTGGGATTGGGTCAAGTAGATTATAAAGGAAGACGCATAAGTGGAGAAGAATTAAATAAAGAGTTTAATTGGCAACCAATAGAACTTCAATCAAAAGAAGGTTTGGCTTTATTAAATGGTACTCAATTTATGAGTTCTTTTGCTGTTTGGTGTGTAATTAAAGCTCAAAAACTTTCAGATTTAGCTGATAAGATTATGGTTGTTTCTTTGGAAGGATTCGATGGAAGAATTGAACCTTTCTTTGACCCTGTACATCAAGTAAGACCTCATGCTGGTCAAATAGAAACTGCAAGAAGAGTAAGAGAAATGTTGGAAGGTAGCCAAATTATTGCTCAACCTAAGAAACATGTTCAAGATCCTTATTCATTCCGTTGTGTGCCACAAGTGCATGGTGCAAGTAAAGATGCAATTGCTCATGTTGCAAGCGTGATTACAACTGAAATTAACTCTGCAACTGATAATCCAACTGTATTCCCTGATTTAGATATGGTAATTTCTGCTGGTAATTTCCATGGACAACCTCTTGCTATCAACCTTGACTATTTGGCAATAGCTGTTGCTGAATTGGGTTCTATTTCTGAAAGAAGAACTTATCAATTGATCGGTGCTAAGAGAGATTTACCTTCATTCTTAGTTGCAAAACCTGGCTTAAATTCAGGATTTATGATTCCTCAGTATGCAGCTGCATCTGTTGTTAGTCAATCTAAACAATTGTGTACTCCTGCATCTGTTGATACAATAGATTCTTCACAAGGTCAAGAAGATCATGTTTCATTTGGTTCAAATGCTGCTACAAAACTTTATCGTGTTGTAAACAATACTGAAAGAGTTTTAGCAATAGAGCTTTTCAATGCAGCACAAGCATTTGATTTCCGTAAACAACAAACAGGTCTTTCTTCTTCTAAGTGTATTGAAGACTTCGTAAAATCATACAGAGAAAAGGTTGCCTTTGTTCAAGACGATGTTGTAATGTATGAATTGATACATAAGAGTATAGACTTTTTAAGAGATCAACAATAATTTAAATATTGATTTTGGCTTTCAGGTTATTTGAAAGCCAAAATCTTTTTTTCTTATGGCTTTTTTACCTACTACAAAAAAAGAAATTGAAAATCTCGGTTGGGATAGTGTCGATGTAATATTTGTTTCGGGCGATGCTTATATTGATCATCCTTCTTTTGGTGCAGCAGTTATTTCTCGACATTTAGAAGCCTGTGGTTTTAGAGTTGCTATTCTTGCTCAACCAAATTGGAAAGATGATTTGAGAGATTTTAAAAAGTTAGGTAAGCCAAGAATTTGTTTTGCGGTTAGCTCGGGCTCAATGGATTCTATGGTGAATCATTATACTGCTGCAAAACGTAAAAGAAACGATGATGCTTATACTCCTGGTGGGCAATCGGGTTTTCGTCCTGATAGGGCAACTGTTGTGTATTCTAAAATATTAAAGTCAATTTATCCTGATACTCCTGTGTTGATAGGGGGAATTGAGGCTTCTATGAGAAGACTTGCTCATTACGATTATTGGGAGGATAGACTTTTCCCTTCTATTCTTTTAGAGTCAAAAGCCGATTTATTGATTTATGGCATGGGAGAAAAAATCTGTGAGAAGATTTGTAGAAGACTCTCCGAGGGAGAAAGTATTGAGGATTTAAATGATATTGCTCAAATAGCTTATGTTGAAAAGGGCGATGTGAAACCAAGTGATGTTGCAGATTGTTATTTGCATTCGTTTGAAGATTGTTTAAAGGATAAAAGAAAGCAAGCTGAAAATATTGCTACTTTTGAGAAAAATAGTAATAAATATAATGCTGAAAGGTTAATCCAAGTCTATGAGAAGGAGAAATTAAAAGTTGTAGTTAATCCTTTTGATCAAACTTATTCTTCTGCTGATTTGGATAATATTTATCAATTGCCGTTTGAAAGAAAGCCTCATCCTAAGTATGTTAAACGAGGTCCTATCCCTGCTTTTGAAATGATTAAGTATTCTGTAAATATACATAGGGGGTGTTTTGGTGGTTGTGCTTTTTGTACTATTGCAGCTCATCAAGGTAAAAGAATTATTTCGAGATCTGAGGCTTCAATAATGCAAGAGATAAAGCAGATTTCGCAAGATAAAGACTTTAAAGGTTATTTGTCAGACTTGGGAGGCCCGTCTGCAAATATGTACTTGATGAAGGGAAAGGACGAAAGTCTTTGTAAAAAGTGTACAAGAGCTTCGTGTCTTTATCCTTCTTTGTGTAAGAATATGAATAACGATCACAGGCCTTTGTTGGATTTATATAAAAAGGTGAGAGAGCTTCCTTATATAAAGAAGGTGTTCATCGGAAGTGGTGTTCGATATGATTTATTCGATAAGAGTGAGTATTTTGAAACCTTAGTGCGTTATCATGTCTCAGGAAGATTGAAGGTTGCTCCTGAACATAGTAGTGAAAACGTGTTAAAGGCAATGCGAAAGATGTCTTTTGATCAATTTGTTGATATTAAAAAACGCTTTGAAATGATAAATTCAAAGTATGGGTTGAATCAACAGCTAATTCCTTATTTTATTTCTTCTCACCCTGTGTGTACGTTAAAAGATATGGCTCTCTTAGCATTGAAAACTGCTGAATTGGGTTATAAATTGGAACAAGTGCAAGATTTTACTCCAACTCCTATGACTATTTCAACTGAAATGTATTACACAGGTTATGACCCTATGACGCTTAAACGTGTTTTTGTGGAAAGAAATCCCGATGCAAAAAAATGTCAAAATAGAGTTTTCTTTTGGTATAAGCCAGAAAATAAAATATGGGCAAACAATATTTTTAAAAAATATAATCTGCCCATACCTAAAATTAAAATGGATAGAATTAAGCGTTAATTGCTTGTTTAATTACGTTTTCTAAATCATTTATTTCAACTAAAACTTGTTCTCCGCTTTCCATATTTTTAAGCGAAACTTTGTTTTCTTTCATTTCGTTCTCGCCAATCAAAGCAACAAATTTGATTTGCTTGTCATTAGCGTAGTTCATTTGCTTTTTTAATTTTGCAGAATCGGGATAGACTTCTGCTTTTATTCCTTTTTCTCTTAAACTACGTGCAATGTTTAATGCAAATAAGGCTTCGTTTTCTCCGAAATTTGTAAAGAGAATATCGCTTGAAGTGCAAATGCTTTCAGGGAAAAGATTAAGTTGTTCTAAACAATCGTATATTCTATCTGCTCCAAAGCTAATTCCTACACCTGATAGTCCTTGATGTCCAAATATTCCGGTTAGGTTGTCATATCTTCCCCCTCCACAAATACTTCCAATTTCAACATCAAGAGCTTTTACTTCCATTATTGCACCGGTGTAATAATTCAATCCTCTTGCTAAGGTGATGTCAAATTCTATGTTGTCAATTTTTAGTTGTTTGCATTGGTTTAGTACAAATTCTAATTCGTTTAAGCCTTTTTCGCCTTCTTGACTTGTTAAAATTTTTCTTAAACTTTCAATTTTGCTTTCATTGCTACCATTTAAAGAAAAAATAGGGCTAAGTTTTTCAATGTCTTCTTGGCTGAATCCTTTTGTTTTTAGTTCTTCGCAAACTTTTTCATAACCTATTTTGTCTAATTTGTCAATAGCCACAGTAATATCAATAAGGTTTTCTTCTTTTCCTATATATTGGGCAATGGCTAAAAGTATTTTTCTGTTGTTTAGTTTTATTTTTGTACGAAGAGAGAATTTTTTAAATACTTCTTCAATCATACACATCAAATCTACTTCATTTAAAAGGCTATCGCTTCCTATAATGTCGGCATCGCATTGATAAAACTCTCTATATCTACCTTTTTGAGGACGGTCAGCTCGCCAAACGGGTTGAATTTGATAACGCTTGAAAGGAAATGTTATTTCGCTCAAATGGTTTACTACAAATCTTGCAAAAGGAACGGTTAAATCATAACGTAAACCTTTTTCAGAAATTTGTTTTGTGAGAGCTTTGTAATCGCTTGTGTTTAAAGATTTGTCTGTAACGAAATCTCCTGAGTTTAAAATTTTGAATAATAACTTGTCTCCCTCGTCTCCATACTTGCCCATCAAGGTGTTTAATTCCTCCATTGCGGGAGTTTCTATTGATTGAAAGCCATGAGAATTGTAAACCTCTTTAATTGTATCAAAAATATAATTACGCTTTCTCATTTGCGAAGGTAAAAAATCTCTTGTGCCTTTAACTGTTTTGTAATTCATAGTTCTAATTTTAATTGATTTGCAAAAATAGAGAAAATTTATTTGGTCTGCTATTTTTTTTCAAAGAAAACGCAAAATATTTCAAAGAAAAAATTAAAAAAAACAAAGAAAAAAAATTTTTTTTCATAGAGTTGTAACAAAACGCATTTTCATTTTGTCTATATTATGTAGAAAAGAAAAAATGCTTTTGTTTTGGTATAATGAAATAAAATGTATATTTTTGTAACTTTAAAATAAATGGATATGAAAAGGTTATTTTTAATTTTGGTCGTAGCACTTATGGCCTTATTCCCAAAAGAGAGTATTGCGCAAAATGTAATGCTCAATGCAAATACGCATGAAACTACGGTAGAACGTTGCGCGGGTTATTTTTATGATAACTCTTCAACAGCGGATTATGCAACATCAGTAGATAGATGGGTAACTATTTGTCCTCCTGCTTCAAGTGCAAATACAAGAACAGCACTTACATTTGAGGAATTTAATATAGATCCATCAGATACTGTATATGTTTATCAAGGAGTAGGGATTTCAGCCCCTGTTATGACAACGGGAGACAATGTTCCTTATTTCCAAAATCAAGATCTACAAGGCAAAACAATTATGCCATCTTTGCTT
>RHMF01000560.1_pt1 | contig 16626 bp, 16 predicted proteins | sample 5365151 | NCBI WGS metagenome assembly RHMF01 (sample SAMN10266501, study PRJNA497801) | feces metagenome | isolation source: feces | host: Bos taurus | place: China: Prairie of Fairy Mountain | collected 2017-08-14 | reverse complement strand
TAATTCTGGTCCTATTTTAGCATCTGCTAACATTTTGTCTAATTCTTGTGTGCCAGAGAATCCTCCTATTATTGCTGTGCCACCTGCTACTGCACCGCCACCAACAATTTGTACTCCTTCTGCTTCTGCTTTTTTATCTTTTTTCTTGTCTTTCTTTTCTTTTTCTGGTGCGTGTCCGTGTGCATCTTCCATTCCTGCTAATTCAGGATATACTAAACTCCAATCGTATGTTACGTGTAATGGTTCAAACGCTGAGGCAAAGAAAATTAAAGCTTCAATACCCATACCTATGACAAGCATCGGACCTGCACCTGGCCAGTGGTTGATTTTGAATAAGGCTCCAACGATTACGACCGATGCACCAATACCATATAATTTCGCTGTTATTTCTTTATACGCTTGCTTTACTTGTTACTATATTTTCTATAAATCCCATGATATTCTTTCTTTTTAATTTATTCTTAAATGATTATTGTCTATTTTTCTTTTGTTTTATTTCTCTTATTCTTGGTAAACATTTGACGATGTCTTAGGATTGTCTCCTCTTACTCTTCCTAAGTATGATTGAACGCAACGGAATCCTATGTAACTCTTTCCTGAGTCTTGGTATTCGTATGAACGTGTTGCTGTTTGTATGAAATATTTTTGGTCTTTCCAAGAACCACCTCTAACTGTTTTTCTCTTCATTACAGGAGCATCGTCTTCTGAGGCACGATATACGTTTACTTGGTTCAAGTCGTGTGCAAAGTTGTATGCTGATTCGTTGTAAGCATCTTCACACCATTCTGCTACGTTACCTGCCATATCATAAAGACCAAATCCGTTCGGTGCGTAGTGCGCAACTAAGATTGGTGTTACTCCACCGTCATCTCCGTAGTTTCCTCTTAATGGTTTGTAGTTTGCAATGAAACATCCGTTACCATTTCTTACGTAAGGTCCTCCCCAAGGATAAGGTGCACCATCTACTCCTCCTCTTGCAGCATATTCCCATTCTGCTTCGGTTGGTAAACGAAAGTCTTCCATTCTTTCATACTCTTTTTTAGCTAAATAGTTGTTCATCATTAGTGTTCTCCATACTGAAAAAGCTTTTGCTTGTTTGTATGAAACCCCAACAACAGGGTAGTTGTCGTAACGTGGGTGGCTAAAATATGAACGTGTTGCTGCATCGTTGTAAGAATATGCGAAGTCATGTACCCAACATAGTGTGTCTGGATATACGTTGATTACTTCTCTTTTGTAAAACTTATTTTTACCATTTAATCCCTCTGGACGTGAAGCAAATGATGAGCCTCTATATTCTTCTGCAGCTGTTGTTTCAAAATTCTTTTGGCTTGCTGCTCTTAAATCTATCCAATAGTATTCGTAATTTAATCTTTTGGCATCTATTTGCATTGCACCATAGTATCTTTCTTCAACAGGTATAAACATTTCTGCTAATGCTTCTCTTTCGTCTGCATTTTCTAATGTCCAATCTATTTTCTTTTCCCAATTGATGATTGGCGTTTCTAATTCTTCTCCCCATTGGTCTGCTTCTATTAGGTAGGTTTCTGGAAAATCCACTCCTAATAGTTTGTAAGCAATGGAGTCTCTTACCCAATATACGAATTGACGGTACTCGTTGTTTGTAATCTCCGTTTCATCCATCCAAAAGGATTGTACTTGTACTGTTCTGGGTTGCCAATCGTAAAGTTTGTAAACGTCTTCATCTGAAGAACCCATCAAAAAACTTCCTTGTGGAACATCAACCATTCCATACGGCTGCATATCCAAGAAGTCTGGTCTTTCTTGTACACCTATGACTTCTCCTTTGTCAGAGGAGCCACAACTGAACAACAGAAAGGCTGTCGAAATTAACAAAAATATTTTCTTCATATCGCAAATTGTTTTCTTTTATATAAAATACGCTAATTATGTGTTTTGTGTTACAATGTTGTGTCGTGTTAGATACGACGTGTGTTTCGGTAAATTGTTGGTGGTTTTGGTGGATTTTCTATCTTGAAGCACCATCTTGCAAACAATTCCAAGGATCCTACCGATTGTGTAGAGATTCTTGAAGTTGGTATGTCGTATGAGAAGCCTAATTTGAAGTCTCCAAATGCTACTCCTCCCATAACTACCATCGCATCTTGTACTCTATATGTCATTCCTCCCCAAATCTTATGCTCCCACTCCATGAGTAATGAAGCATCTACTTGGTATGCTGATTTAGATATAAAGTCTGTTTTTAATAATGCAGATGGAAGGATTCTTAATGATGGATATGCTGGAAGTGCCCACTCATACCCTGCAAGAATATAGTAAAATCTTCTGTTATCCCAATATAATTTATCGCTTGCTGTTTCTAATAGTTTAGAGGTTGATAGACCTATGTATAGTTTTCCTGGTATTTGATAGTAAATCCCCGCTCCTAAATCGAAAAGGAAATCACTTTGTTCTGATAAATCGCCTAAAACAGGGTCAATACCTGTTCCTACTTGGTCGTCTTGTGTAAATTGATCTGCCCCTACCAATTGACTCATGTCTAATGTGGAATTAAACAATTGTGCTTCTATACCTATTGCTAAGTTACCAGTAGGGAATTGTATTCTGAAAGCATAATCAATCTTTGCGTGAATGTTATCTCTAAATCCTATCTTGTCTGAAATGATTGTTGCTCCTATTCCTCCGTGCAGGAAGCGAACCGGCATATCGAAAGAAATGTTCATTGTTTCTCCTGTTGAGGCTTGTGATGGCTCTCCGTAAACATCTGTTAAGCCCATTCCCATCCACTGATTGCGATAAAATCCTGTGAGGCAAATAGCCCCATTGCTACCCGCGTAACCAGGATTATATGACAAACGGTTGAACATATATTGTGAAAACTGTGGCTCTTGTTGAGCATGCAACGAGAAAGGATTTGCCAATACTAAAAGTAGAAAGCAAATCAACATGCTTAATTTCACAATTCGTTTGTATTTATCTTGTATAAACTTTAACATTTACTATTTGTTTTGTTTCTTTTTCCGCTTTTGTTACTTATAATTTATCTAAAAAGCAGTCGTGCAAAAGTAAAAAAAAACTTTATAAAAAAGAAGTTTTAATTATCTTTTTGTTAATAACTATATTTGTTTTTTAATATTACACATTGATTTTAAATATCTTATAACATTTCTTATTTTCATTTCTTTTTAACAATGTAAGCCGATTTATATGTGCTTTTTATGGTTTTAAGGGCTTGTTCTGCTAAATTTATTGATGAAAATGGCCCAATATTCACATAATAATACGCTTGATTGAAAACATTTTCTAAGGTTGTGTTGTTTTTATATTCTATTGGCAGTTGCCCTGTAATCATTTCCAAATCTTCTGTCCTTTCAATAGAACATATTCTTACGAAAAATGAGTATTCTAATGGAGTTTCTTTTTGGATTTCTACTGTATCAACTACTAAATCTTGTTGAATTTTAGGTGTAGTTTCTTCTACTTTTTTTACCACTTTTGGTTTTTTTTCAGTTGCAGGTTTTTGGGCTATTAGTTCTTGTTTTTCAGGTGTTCCTTTGTAGTTTTCCTCTATTATATCTACCCTAACTTTTGCCACTCCTGTTTTATGCAACATTATATCTTTTGCTGCTATATATGATAGGTCTATTATGCCTTGTTTTGGACATCTATCATTTACTTTTACTAAAACAGAAAGCCCATTTGATAGGTTGGTAACCTTCACAAGAGTGTGCATGGGAAGTGTTTTGTGTGCTGCGGTATATTTTCTTTGAGTAAAAATTTCTCCTGATGAAGTTTTCCTGTTTTCAAATCTATTATGATAATACGTTGCTTTACACTCAAATGATTTTTGTGTTTGAGCAAATGCGTTTTGTCCTGTTTTACTAAAACATATTAATAGTAAAACGAATATTATTTTTTGTACTTTTACCATGATTTTGCGTCTTCGTGGAACCATTTATCTTGTAATTTCATTACTTGTTCTATTACATCTCGTACACAACCATTTCCCCCTGACTTATGAGAGATATAGTCTGAAACTTGTTTTATTTCTTCTGCTGCATCTGCCGGACAGGTTGCTACTCCTACCATTTTCATAACGTCATAGTCAGGAATATCATCTCCCATATAGAGTACTTGTTTTGCTTCTAAGTTTTTCTCTTCCAAAAACTTTTCAAAAATTTCTTTTTTACGATGAGAGCCTAAATATACGTCTTTTACACCGAGCATTGCCATACGTGAGGCTATACTATTGCCACTTCCTCCTGAAATAATAGCAACAATATATCCTTTTCGCAAAGCATATTGTATTGCATATCCATCTTTCACATTACCGCTACGAACAATGATTTGATCATTAGCTGACCAAATATTGCCATCACTTATCACACCATCATAATCAAATACAAATGCTTTAATATCGTGTAGTTTTGCTTTGTAATTCATAGATTAAAAATTAGATTGTTTCATCAAATAATTTTGAACATAATCTTTTACACCTTCCTCCAAGGAATAAAACGGACGATTGTAACCGACTGATTTTAGTTTATTCATAGAGGCTTCTGTAAAGTATTGGTATTTATCTCTTATATCCTCAGGTATATCTATGTATTCTATGTTTTCTTCCTTGCCCATTGCAGAAAAAGTTGCAGAGGCTAAATCATAAAAACTACGAGCTTTACCTGAGCCAAGATTATATATGCTACTTTGAGGTTTGTTAGTCATTAAGAAAAATAATACATCAATAACATCTTTTACATAAACAAAATCTCTCATTTGCTGACCATCTTTATAATCTGGTCTATGAGAACGAAATAGTTTTACTTTGTTTGTAGCTGTTATTTGATTGAAAGAATGAAATATTACCGATGCCATTCTTCCTTTATGATATTCATTTGGACCGTAAACATTGAAAAATTTCAAGCCTGCCCAAAAAGGAGGCTTTTTATCTTGCGATAATGCCCATAAATCAAATTCTTGTTTTGAACGACCATAAGGATTCAATGGTTTTAGCTTTGAAATAAGAGCCAAATCATCTTCATATCCATTTTCTCCTCCGCCATAAGTAGCAGCAGACGAGGCATAAACCATAGGAATATTGTTATCGGCACATATTGTCCATATATTTTTTGTGTATTCAAGATTTAACTCTTCAAACACATTCCAATTAAACTCTGTTGTGTCGGTTCTCGCTCCTAAGTGATATACTCCTTCTACTTGACTCGCATTTTCTTTAAACCATTCAATAAAATCCTTTCTATCTACTTTTAAAGAATATGTTGAATGCGAATAATTGTTTAGTTTTTCTGTTTTAGAAAAATCATCAACTATAACAATATCTGTTATTTTTTCTATATTCAATTTACGAAGCATACAACTTCCTATAAATCCTGCTGCACCTGTTAGTATTATCATATTGTTACTATATTATTTTTCGTCAATACTATCTTCTATTGCTTTTTGATAAACCTCTCTCCAACCAAACCATTCCCTTTTATTTGACAAACTTTCATTATGCCATATACTTATCATTTCTCCTTTAACTTTTTTAACCTCATCGTTTAATTTTTTTATTTCTTCCAATGCTTGTTGAGGAGAAAGTTTTAATCCATTTTTCAAAGACACATCCATATAGGCAAAAGGGTGTATTTTCAAACTTGTTTCGTAGTCCATAGCCAAATCATAAAAGTTAAAACAACTACAAATCCCTGCCCTAAAACCTATATTATCAGAATAACCCATAGAAAAATCATGTTCTATGCTTCCTGTCGCTATTAAATTTCTATATCCCTCTGGAAGGCGAAAATGTAAATAGTGATAACGCGACCTCATTATTGGTTTATGTAGCGTCTCCTTTAACATCTTAATTTGAGAATTTATCAATTGAGGATAATCAAAACTATCATAAGAAGGATGCACGCCCACCTTTGCATAATCACACAAACTTTTAATCAATACCCTAAATTTATTGTTGTATGGATTTATGTTTTTATCATATTTTCCATAATAACCATACAAAACAAAAAATATAGTACTAAGATTGTATTTTTCTATTAATGAAATTATAAAATCAAAAGTATTATATGGGTCTTTTTCTATTTTTAAAAGCACTTTTAATCTCTCAAAACAAAGAGATAATTTTCCTTTCATCAAATCTCGTAAGAAGCCAAACAAGTTTCGGCTAAATCCTTTACAAGTATAAGAGTATGCAGAGTCTATATCTATTGTATTTAGATAAGAATAATGATTGTTTTGAGAAGACAATTCGGGATAACGCTCCAATATCCTATTTTTAAACTCCTCAACCCATATATTTACCACAGGTTTTTTCAAAAAACCCTTTTTATAAGCCAAACTATCCTCTGCTTTGAAACGAGAATGCTTATCTTTTACGTATGGTAAATACTCTTCGTATCGAGAAACTAAATAAAAACACGCTGCTAAAACATCAAAATCGCAAATAGAATCCTTTGAATAAAGTCTAAAAAGATACGGAGTATTATTTTTTTCAAAATAACCAACCTCTGTCATTTCAATAATAGTTTGGAATAAAAGAGGAGAATTTAATAAAAACAATTCATCTGCAATCGGTTGAGTAGTATAAGAAAATTTTGGGCCATTATATTGGGTAAAGTATTCTTTATCTATTGTGATAGAATACTTTATAGACATCAGTTCTTTAAATACTAAATTTAAAGTATAGCCTAATCTATTAGTTAATTTATCTACATAAATCAACAACATACTTTATCTTAATTCAAAGTTATCTCCCAAATATTTTTTTCTAACCTGCTCATCATTTGCCAACTCTTGCGGTGTACCATACCTAAAAACACTTCCCTCAATAAGCAAATATGCCCTATCTGTTATAGATAATGTTTCGTGAACATTATGATCCGTTATCAATACTCCAATATTCCTATTTTTTAAATCTTTTACAATAGTTTGAATATCTTGTACTGCAATTGGATCTACACCTGCAAACGGTTCATCAAGTAAAATAAATTTTGGATCAGCAGCCAAGGCTCTTGCAATCTCTGTTCGTCTTCTCTCTCCTCCTGAAAGTTGAATTCCTTTGCTTTTTCTGATATGAGTTAAGCTAAATTCTTCCAACAAATCATTCATCTTTTTATTTCTTTGTTCAGGAGTTAGTTTTGGATTAAATTCCAAAATAGACATTATATTATCTTCAACAGACAAAGTTCTAAAAACAGAGGCTTCTTGTGCAAGATAGCCAACACCTTCTTGTGCTCGCTTATACATTGGCATATCTGTAATATCCTTATCATCTAAAAACACTCTACCAGAATAAGGCTTTATCAAGCCTGTCATCATATAAAATGTAGTAGTCTTGCCTGCACCATTTGGGCCTAATAAACCAACAATCTCACCCATAGACACTTCTATCGAAACGCCCTTTACTACAACCCTCTTTTTATATTTTTTTACAATATTGTCAGTATATAGCCTCATTTTCTTTGGTTTTATTCGTACAAAGTTAAGAAAAAATTTTCTTATCCTAAGATTTCTTTAACGATTTCAAAGAATTTATTACAAGGAAAACCTACAACATTATAATAATCTCCTTGTAAATATTCTATACCTATAATTCCTATCCATTCTTGTATACCATAAGCTCCTGCTTTATCAAAAGGCTTGAATAGTCTTATATAATATTCTATCTCTTCTTCCGAAAGATGTTTGAATTTAACGAAACTTGTTTGAGAAAAATGCTTAATTTTTTTATTGGTCTTTAAGCAACAACCCGTAATAACCTTATGAGTTTTAGAAGACAATAATTTCAAATACTCTTTTGCCTCATCTTCATTTTGAGGCTTTCCTAAAATAAGATTATCAACAACAACGATAGTGTCAGATGTTACAAGAATAGAATTATCTTCAATAATTCCATTATAACTTTCCGATTTTTTAACAGCTAAATACTCTGCTACATCATCTATCTCTATGTTATCTGGAAAGGACTCTTCAATATCTATTGGCTCAACAGCAACTTCAAATCCCATTTGTTCCAACAATTGTTTTCGTCTTGGAGATTTTGAGGCTAAAATTATCTTTGTTGAAAGCAAATCAGAGAGATTCATTTGGCTAATAAATATTTATTATCATAAATAATCCTGATACAAAAATCATTCTTAATAATTCGGAAAGAAATCCATAATCTTGAATAGATTTTGCGCTTTTAAGTTCTTTAACAAAAAACAACATCGGAACGCAAACAAGCAAAGCACAAACTATTAAAGAGATTGTTGTATAATAGGTAAATAAAAAGAAAAGTGTAACAGCAATAAAAATAGCAGTAAGAACGTAAACAATATTTTTTGTTTTCTTCTCTCCCAACAAAACCACAAGTGAATTACATCCACACTCTCTATCTCCCTCCTCATCTTGCATATCACAAACAATTTCTCTGATTAAAGTTAGCAAAAACGTAATTACCGTAAAGAATAAAGCAACATATAGTAAGTTTTCTTTCAATGGAGTAATTATCACTTTAAATAATCCACCAGGATTGTTCATTAAAGCAAATATTTCAAACAATATCGGCAAGAAAACTATCATTGAATATAATATAGCAACAACTATATTTCCTACAAGAAAGCCTCTTTTGTATTTAAGCGAATAAAAATAAGACATAAACACAAAAACAATCATCAAAGAGCCTAAATGCAAAAATCCATTCAAATATCCTATTACGTAGCCTATTGCAACAGAAGCAATAGATAATACATAGAATAAAGAAAGCACTCTTTTTTCAGAAATAGTCCTTCCTATATACAAATCCTTTTCAGCCCTGTTTATTTTATCAATATCTTGGTCAAAATATTCGTTTATCAAAACAGAAGCGACCACAAGAAGTATGACTGAAAAACAGAAAATAAAATACTCTAAGTTTGAAATAGCACTTTCCAATCCTCCCGCAAATTCTGCATAAAAAGGATTAATAATAAAACTCCTTACAACAATAAGTGCAATGATACATAATAAGACGCTCTTCCAACGAATTAAATTCAAAAAATCTTTCATCAAACTACTTTTTCTTGATTTCCTCTTTTATTTTCTTTCCATTCTTGAAAACAGTCTCAGACAAAACATTTCCTCTCTTATCATAATTTTTCCAAACACCTGATTTTTGTCCATTTTCATACTCTCCCTCAGAAGATTTCTTTGTTGCAGAATAGTATTCAACCCATTTTCCATCAGGTTTGCCTTGTTTAAATTCTTGTTCGCGTTGTTTATATCCATTTTGTGCAAAGAAAACCCACAAACCGTCCTTTTTACCTTCAATATACACACCTTTCTCTATAAGAATACCATCAGAATAACGTTCCCAACGTCCATTCATAACACCTTCCTTATAATCTGCCTTTTGAGCAATAGTACCATTTTCATCATATAAGATTTCAGTACCATTTTTTATTCCATTCAAATAATCTGTTTGAGTTTTTCGAGAACCATCTGCATAAAACACCTCCCATTTTCCACTCATCTTACCATCAATGAAACGTCCTCTGATATTTATATCGCCATTCTCATAATAGCTCTCCCAAATTCCTTCTTCCTTACCTGCAACGTAACTTCCTTTATGGTGTAATTTTCCATTTTCATAATAAGTATTCCACAAACCCTCTCTCAAACCATTTCTATAATCGCCTTCTCTCCATTTTTCTGATGTTTCGTAATAATAAACCCAACGTCCTGTTTCTTTATCGTTTGAATACGCACCCTCACTTCCTTTTTGTCCGTTACTTCTATAATAGTAAATCCAATCACCATCACGTTTTCCCATTTTCAAGCTACCTTCCATATCCTTTTTACCATTAGGATAAAACCAAATAGCATAACCATCAAGTTCATTATCTTTATATGAGGCTTGAATCTTCTTCTTTCCGTCTGAGTAATATTCATTATACTCTCCTTGTTTCAAACCATCAGAAACATTATAAGCATATTGCAATTGTCCGTTTTCATAAAAAGCCTTACATTCACCACTTCCAGAAAGGAACTCTTGCTTTTTTACCTTTCCATTTGCATAATAATCTATCCACTCTCCTACTTTCAGCCCCTTTTCATTATACTCTCCCACTTTTTGCAAACTTCCATCTTCATAAAACCAACGCCAAGTACCTATTCTTATATCATCATTTGACAAAGTACCCTCTGTTGCTTTTTTAGTATTATGCCAATATTCTACGTATGGTTTTTGTGCAAACAAACCATTCACACAAACAAATAAAACAAGTAAGAAACTAAATATCTTTTTCATATAATGTTATTTTGGTTTAGAATATGTTATTCTTATCTTGATAGGTTTTGAAGAATTTTTTGTTCCTCCAAGAACTACCCTATTTGCAGTAGAGCGTCTTTCGTCTGGAATAAGATATAAATCAAGATCGTCAATATTTCCATTTAAATAATTTTCAAAGTGCATAGTAACATTCAAACGATACGAATTAGTAGAATATTCATACCTACCATCATAATAAGTATCCGAAACTTGAGCATCATGAATCAAGACCATTGTAGTATCACCATTGGAAACATATTTTCTATAACACAATATCTTTTGAATTGGCAAAACACTTTGGTTAATATCTGCAAGAGGTATTTCAATAACAGCCCTATTTATCGCAACATTATTATGCTCTGCTCCATTATTTATAGAATCTCTCCAATAAGTTTCAAAGGCTTGTTCATCTATATCCAACTTCGCCATACTTATTCCCAAATTTCCCAAATAAATATACTCACTATTTACTCCCAAAGTATCTCTTTCCAAGCCAATCACATCGCTTCCTTGAAAATCATACTCATATCGCATAAATCTATTACCTTTTTCTGGGAAGTTTAACTTATAAGTTTGTTTTTTAGAGTCTTTTTCATAATACAAAGTAAAGCCTGTTGCAGAGGAAGTCATATCCACATAAGCCATAAAGCCATTTTCAGTAACCTTTTCCGCAACAATCTTTATTCCCTTAATCAATTCTTGAAACTGATCATTGTCTCCCTTGAAATTTTGTATCTTTTGACAAAACTCATTATCTGTTATTTTCAATCGCAAATGAGGATTCAAAGTATCATTACCCATTATCACATCAGTATTGACATCAATATCTACCTCAGAGCTAAAAATAGGCATAGATTTCACTGCAACATCATCAAAAGAATACTTTTTGGTAGTGTCAAGCACAGCATCAAGTTCATAAATTGAGACTTTCATTCTTGTTGTCATTAAAGCAGTATCGATAGAATAGCCACCAGAATAATCCAAAGTTAAATAAATAGAATCAATATTAAAACTTGTGAAATCTTCTGCTGTTGAAGACAAACAAAGTTGCGTAAAAATTTCAGAAGACACCGTTCCGAACTTATCATCTTTGTATTCTCCAAACACATTATATCTATAATTGGCTGTCATCAACGAATCCTCTCTAAAAAAGCAAGAAGACATCTTAACATTTTCAAACAGACCTACTGTCAATTTATCATTTTCATCTATCAAGTCTATGCCCAAAGTTTCATTTTCATCAACACAAGAAAACAAAGCAAACAAAGGCAAGAGCAATAACCACTTTAATTTACTCATAGTCTTAAAAATTATTCTTCATCTATTACAGCTAATGAATCATAAAGAGCATTTATTTTTTCTTTTTGTTCATCAAAAGGAGCGTACTCTATAACTTGTTTTTTATTTGCAATAGCAAATTCTATAAGTTCTGGATTTACACCCTCTTGAGCAACGACTACCGCCTCAGAATACAAGATTGCAGCCTTCATTATATTAAGATAAGTAGGCTCTTTATACAATTTCCAATCCTTAGCCGTACCACCTTCCATTTTCAGCTTTTTAAGGAAAGTCTCAACCAAACTTCCTTGAAACTCATCATTGAATAAACTTACAACAAGCTTACTATCATTAAAGAAAGGATTATTTTTATATTCTGTTCTTTTAACATAAAATGGCAACAAAGCAGCAAACCAACCCATACAATGAATAATATTTGGTTTCCAACTAAGTTTCTTTATTGTTTCCAACACACCTCTTGCATAGAACATGATTCTCTCATCATTATCCTCAAAAGGATTACCATTATTATCAAAAACATTTGCTTTTCGTTGGAAATAATCTTCGTTATCAATGAAATAAACCTGCATTCTCGCAGATTGAATAGAAGCAACCTTAATTATCAACTGATGATCACTATCATCGATAATTAAATTCATTCCAGACAAACGAATAACCTCATGCAGTTGATTTTTTCTTTCATTTACGCCACCAAACTTCGGCATAAACAATCTTACTTCTTTACCTTTTTCTTGAATACCCTGAGGAAGAAATCTTCCTATATTAGCCAAATCAGACTCCAAATAAGGAAAAACCTCCTGATTGACATACAAAACTTTCGTTTTTACCATTTGTTATAAATTGAATATAATATGCAAAATTACAAAAAAATAACCAAAGAAAGTTATTTACTAATAAAATTTCCTTTCTTTTAACATAGGGACAAATTTAAACTCTCCGTATGACTGAACATCAATTTCCGATTCAGAAAGCTTTTGAATCCTGTACATAATCTGAGTATCCTCACCAATAGGAGCCACCATAACACCCCCAACCTTTAATTGCTTAACAAGCTCCGTAGGCAAAGAAGGTGCAGCACAAGTAATCAAAATCTTATCAAAAGGAGCAAAAGTAGGAAGTCCCAAATACCCATCACCAAAAAAGCACTTAGGTCTCACTCTCAAAGCATCAAAAACCATTTGTGCAGAATTGTGCAGAGGTTTAAATCTCTCAATCGTATAAACCCTTGCCTGCATTTGACAAAGCACACTTGTTTGATAACCAGAGCCTGTTCCAATTTCCAAAACCTTTTCAAAAGGAGAGACATCTAACAACTGAGTTTGGAAAGCCACAGTAGAAGGCTGAGAAATAGTCTGTTTACACAAAATTTCCAAAGCCCTATCCTCATAAGCCAAAGTATCCAAAGAAGAATCCAAAAAAAAGTGTCTTGGAACCTTATTAATAGCCTCCAAAACTCTTTGATCACTAATCCCCTTTGCGCGCAAACGCTCAACCATCAAGCGACGCATACCTTTATGCTTATAACTATCAACAAACATCATTAAATCCCATTTATTCAAAACAAAAAGCAAAGATACAAAATATATTTAAAATAATTTGTACCTTTGCAAACAACAATAATTTATTTGACATGAAAAAAATACTCGGCATAGTAATACTTTCAGCCTTTATGTTATCTTCTTGTGATAACTTTAAAAATAAACAAGACGTACCTTCATACATTTATTTTGAAGGATTTTACCTTGAAGAAAACCAAGATTTCACATTTTCTCAATCAGAAGATTTACTAACCTCCGACATTAGAGACGTATGGGTTTACCTTGATAACATATACATAGGAGCCTATCCGCTAATCAAAAAAGATTCTTCCTGCTATTGCTCAATTCCTATCCTGGAAGAAGGAAAACACAAAATAGACATAAGACCCGGAATAATATATAACGGTATGAACAATATGAGAGAGGAGTATTCTTTTTACACCTCTTACATTGACACACTTGATTTAGTAGCTGGCGAAGAAATACGCATAGGAAAACAACCTATAATGTACAATTCCGACAAGTGTAGCATGCCTTTCAAAGAAACCTTCGAGACCTACTTCATCAATTTCCAACAAGCAGATGTTACCACAGAAGAGCCACAAACAATGACCGTAATTAGAAACGACAGTGTTAAGTACGGAAGCAACTGCGGTGCGATTTATTTCAACGAAGGCGGAAAAAACAAATACATTTCCATAGACTCCATTTATTGTAACAATCCATTAGGACTTATTTTAGAGATAGACTACAATTCAAACATACCATTTGAAATAGGAATGTTTGGAAGAAGTAGCACAGCCGAAGCAAACAAATACATAAGTGCAGTAAGACTAACTCCGCCTGCTAACAATCAATGGCAAAAATCATACATCATTTTAACAAAAGCATGGGATATTTTAGGATACCCACTAAATTTCCACATATATTTAGAAGCTTTCAATCCAAACAATACGAAAAATTCATTTGTTCACGTTGATAACATAAAAGTTGTACATTTTCCTAATAACAGCTATAAGTAGAACAAATAAATTTTATGAATAAAACATTACAAACCTTAAAATACGTAATCAGCGATGCGTTATCATCAATGATAGCGTGGAGTTTATTCTTCATTTTCCGAAAAACAAGCATTGAAAAAGGCTCTTTTGAAGACATAAACGCAGTATTTGCAGACAATAACTTCTATTATGGTCTTGCAATCATACCAATTCTTTGGCTAACCTTTTACTACATACAAGGTTACTACCAAAACATTTACAGAAAATCAAGATTAAAAGATTTTTTTCAAACATTCATCACCTGTTTCATTGGAGTTATCTTCATTTTCTTCGCACTCCTACTTGACGACAAGGTACAAACATACAAAAATTACTACCTTTCTTTCTTCATACTATTTAGTTTACACTTCATTTTAACCTATATTCCACGCCTAATCATAACAACAATAAAAGTACACAACGTACACAAACACAAAATCTACTTTCCAACACTCATAATTGGCGATGGAGAAAAAGCAATCAAGATTTACAACGACCTACTCAACGAAGAAATCTCCTCAGGCAACAAAATCATAGGTTTTTTAAACAAAAGCGGAAATCCAACTAAGTTTTCAGACCTGCAACACTTAGGAAAAATCAGCCAACTAACACAAGTAATAGAACAATACAAGATAGAAGAAATCATTGTTGCCTTAGAGCAAGAGGAAGAAAACGAAATCTTCGACATAATCTGCCTTGCAGGACAAGATGTTGAAATAAAAATGCCAGCAGATAGAAGAGATATTTTAATGGGAAATGTAAAAACCTCAGCAATCTTCAACGCCCCTCTTGTAATCGTAACACAAGGCTTGATGGCACCTTGGCAACAAATCCTAAAACGCATATTCGACATAGTAATTTCCCTAATTGCAATAATAATCCTTTCACCTGTTTACATAATCACTTCAATTATAGTTTACTCCACAAGCAAAGGACCAATCTTTTACAGACAAGAACGCATCGGATACAAAGGAAAACCATTCTATATGCACAAATTCCGCTCCATGTACACAAATGCCGAAAGCAATGGCCCAATGCTATCGAGCGGAGACAAAGACCCAAGAATTACACCTTTTGGTCGATTTATGAGAAAGGTGAGATTAGACGAGATTCCTCAGTTTTACAACGTTCTCAAAGGCACAATGAGTATTGTAGGCCCACGTCCAGAACGCCAATTCTTCATTGACCAAATTGTTCAAAAAGCTCCCGAATACAGACTCTTACATAGAGTTAAACCCGGCATAACTTCATGGGGGCAAGTAAAGTATGGATACGCAGAATCAGTAGATGAAATGGTGGAAAGACTGAAATACGACCTCATTTATTTAGAAAACCTATCTCTTTCTACCGATATAAAAATCCTATTCTACACAGCAATAATCATACTTCAAGGAAGAGGAAAGTAAAAACCTTATAATAAACATAAATAGTAAGAATATGAAAAAAATATTATTTGTGATAGCGATATTATTCTCGCTAAATGTTTTCTCACAACATAAGAGTACTATAAATATCATAGAGCCATACGTTGATTTCTCGTTTGGAGCAAACAACGACAAAATCCTTGGGCAAGAAATCCCTTCTTGGAATGGTGGAATTGGTTGCAGATACATCTCTATCTACAAAAAAATAGGTGTATCGCTTGAATGGGATTTAGCATTTGGCACTTCAATGATTGCAAGCGGAGGAAAATTTGGACAATCTATGACCTCTGCAGAATATGCCTTTGCATTAGGCTACAATCTCATCTATGACAGAGAGGGGCTTTTGGCAATGCTTTCGTTTTCTTTGGGGATAGGGGGATTCAATGGCATATACTGCTTTGAAAACACAGAGTCTCAACCCTATTTCCCTTCTTCCGTAAACGCAATCACTCACGCAGTTGGATATATCCCAATCAAAATAAAAGGCGTCTTAGACAACACCTCCTTAGCCTTTACTTACCGACTACCTGTTAGAAACATCAACAGCACTACCAATGATTTAAAATTAAAAATGCCTGCATTTGAAATCTCATTAGGTATGCCACTTGATTTTCATAAAGCAAGAAGATAAAAAAACTAAAAAACAATAAAAAAATCTCTTAGAGTTATTTTACTAACCCTAAGAGATTTTTTTTCTTTCTTTGATTTATTTTTAGAAGTTAAATAGTTTCCAACTTACATTAAAATTTAGCAATCCTATTGTTGGTTGTGCGTTGTAATTTGAGTAAGAAAGTTCGTAACCCTAAGCGATAATTAGTAGAAGGCAAAAAGTATTGATAGGATAATTCTGCTCCTGCTTGAAAATGCCATGACCTTTCGGTTGGCACGAAAAATGTTCTCATTTCTCTATATGTGTTATCAGTGTATTCATAACCATGATAGTAGTCTTTATAAGTGTAAACTGCACCAAAAATTGCACTTGCTTTCAAACGATGAGCCTTTGACTTATTTAAGAAATTGTAGCCTAAGGTAATAGAAGT
>RHMF01000687.1_pt1 | contig 16649 bp, 16 predicted proteins | sample 5365151 | NCBI WGS metagenome assembly RHMF01 (sample SAMN10266501, study PRJNA497801) | feces metagenome | isolation source: feces | host: Bos taurus | place: China: Prairie of Fairy Mountain | collected 2017-08-14 | reverse complement strand
GCAGACGGGAAATTAGTCAAAAAAGGAACACACTCACATGGAGTGTGTTCCTTTTTTCGATGCGACTAAGGAGTTAGATAAATTGGAATTTACTTGTCTTTGTTAAGTCCGTAGATACACACAGATATTATTTCTGATATTTCTGCAATTGACTTGTCGCAACCATTTTTCAACCATTCCAATACTATGGCATTGATGCCATTTAGATAATACATCATCACATACTGACGAGTGTTTGACGGATAGTGAAATCTATCTAAAATGGGATTAAATATATTGTCAAACAACCTTTTATGTACATCTTCAAATTTCAAGATTTTGTTATGAGTTATGGCTGTACCAAACACTTCCTTATGGTTTTTGATGTATGTCAAATATGGAGTGAGGTATTTATCGCATGCAAAAACTAACTCGTTTCGGTCACAACATACAAGGTCAATGGTCTCTGTTGGAAAATAGGAACGGAAATCGTCCAGCAAGTATCTTGTCGTTTCGTCCAGCAAATCGCTGATTGTTTCATAATGCAGATAAAAAGTGGAACGATTGACACTTGCAGTTTCGCAAATCTCACTTACAGTAATATATTCAAACGGTTTCTTTTTCAGCAAAGAAATCAATGCAAGGTCCATTTTTGTGGCAGTATTGAAATATTTACTTTCTGATTTATTCATATTGCCACCCCCTTGCAAAATTTATTTATCTGCGATTTCACGGGCAAGTTGCACGATTTCATAAGCATACTTTGCCTTGCCCTTTGCAAGCATTTTCTTATAAATCGGATAATTCACACCGCAACCAATCATACCGATAATGCCGATAATGATACCAAGTGCCATGCTGTTGCCAATAACCTGCATTGCCATACACATGCCAGTGCCAAAAACAAGTGCAGAGATAATACCGCAAGAGTAAGTAAAGATAATCGACGGCAGTTTTGCTCGGTTATCTAACTTTTTCAGTGCCTTGATTTTAGAATTTTCTTTGGGTGCATAGTCCTTTGCGATGGATTCTGCAATAATTTTGTCTGTGTTCATTTTATGAACCTCCTTTTCTTTTTTACAATGCTATTTTAGCAATGCAAGGAGGTCTATTGAACAACACGATTTTGAAATACTGTTGATTTCAAAGACAAACCGTATTTTCTTTAACTATTCGACATATTCAAGTTTATCGAACTGATCATATCACAGATACAACAAATTTTCAATCATCCAGCACCAACTCTGCCAAGGCACTAAAAAGTAATCGCTGGGGAACTGATTGGGGTGTTCTATTCGTTCATACTCTCGTTGCTGTTACTTGCGGTAGACTTTCATGATTGCTTTCTGCTGGGCGAGTTCTTTCGGGGTGGGTGCTGGTGTTGGTTCAGCGGGGTCTGCCTGGACCGTGGGAGCGGTCTGCAAGGACAGTAAATTTTTATAATTTCAAAACGATAAAAGCAGGGGAGAAAACCCCTGCTTTAACTGTTCGACATATTGGAATTTGTCAAAGCGTTCTTATCGGAAAATACATATAGTTTTTTCCACTCGATGGGCAAGTAAAGTCATGGACAGCACCTACCAAGGCAATGCTGTTTGTATTCATATAATCCAGCACATCTAAAAAAGTGCTTTCGCTCTCAACCTCTACACAAAGATACTCATAACTTGGAATCGTCCATTTTGTCCACCCATCTGGTGCGTATGCATCATCCGTGCATTCAATGCCAGCAAGGTATAGACCCTTGCTGAAGTTTTCTTCCCAAGGTTTGAAGGAATGGGTGTAATCAGACATCGCGCCCCAAATACCAATTAAATTGCCATTTTCATCTTTCTTAGCCAATGCCTGGACTTCACTAAAATGAGAATTGGCATCCTCCCACAATTTTTGAATAAAGCCTTGACGACCATCCAAGGTTGAGCCTTCTTTACCAATTACAGAGAACGAAGCCTTCATTTGTTTTTCAATTTTCATATTACACCTCCGTCAAATTCGAGTTTATCGAACTGATTATATCGCAGATACAACAAATTTTCAATCATCCAGCACCAACTCTGCCAAGGCACTAAAAAAGTAATCGCTGGGGAACTGGGCGGGGTGGTCTTTTCTTTTTCTTTCTCGTCCGGATGGCAGCAGAAATGGCACAAATATCAAATGTCCGACAGGCGACAGAAAGGCAAAAGCAGAGGCATTCGCCCCTGCTTTTCTGTTCGACAGATTAGAATTTGTTATACGGTTATCTCAATCTGGTTTCCTTCAATTCCGACAATGCAGCTTTCGTAGTAGCCGTCACCGGTTGTTCTTGGACCGCTGATCACTTCATAGCCATCTTCCTTCAGCCGTTGCGATAGCGCGTCGACAGCGGATTTGCTTCCAAGGCTGAAGGCGATATGAATATAGCCTGTACGATTCAAGCTTTTTTCTGCATCAGACAGATCGGGTTTCTGCATGATTTCCAGTCGTGAGCCATGGTCAAAGCTCAGAAAATAGGAGCGAAAGTCTGTTCGGGGATTGTGGTAGCCCTCGTTGGATGTGGCGCCAAAGTATTCTGTAAAGAAAGCCCGTGCTTTCTCCAGGTCATTTACATACATTGCGATGTGCTCAATACCCATGGTACCCTCCGTCCAATGCAAGTTTATCAAAGTGATTATAGAAGAAAACCGGCAGGATGTCAATGGGAAGCAAAGCGGACAGGGAAAATCCGCGGTTTCTTCTGCCTTTTGGGGAATTTCGCGCTTTTGTGGCACAAAACGCAAGGAAGTGACAGATTGTTATTGCAATCGCCGGGAATCGTGGTATAGTTATATTATACCTCGAATGTTGCATAACGGAGGGATTTTTGTGATTTATATTGCCGATTATTTTGCGCTTGGCTTTGTGATCATTCTGTTCACGTTCTTTTTTGACAGCAAGACCAGTTTTCGGTATATGCCCACCTCCAGCAAGGTATTTGCCGGTGTGCTTGGTCTGACCGCGCTCAATGCCCTGACGGACCTTCTGGCTGGTGCGTTGTTGTCCGCTTCCGGCGTCCCGGTCTGGCTGAATATGCTGGTCAACTCCTTTTACTTTGCGATCAACCTGGTCACAACGTCCTGCATTGCGCTCTATCTGTTTGTAAAGATCCTGGAGCACACCCACCGCCGGCATTGCATGCGCAATGGCTACATCGCCCTGGGTTCCATTCTGGCCATCCAGTTTTCGGCGGTCGTCTGCAATATTTGGACCGGCATTCTGTTCTATTTTGATGAAAGCGGCGCATATTGCCGCGGTCCTCTCAACAGCCTGGGCTATATTCTGACTCTGCTGCAGATGGTCTTTGTGTTGATTTGCTATTTCAGAAACAGAGAGACGGCCAGCAACCTGATGCGCCGTGCACTGCTGAACGTCTTCCCGGTGATCCCGGTGTGCATCATCATCCAGCGGGTATTCCCGGAGATCATGCTCAACTCCATTCTGATTGCCTTTGCGGACACGGTGCTGTTCATGACCTTTATGAGCCAGCGCCATGGTGTCCACTCCCTGACGGAGCTCAACGACAGACATCGCTTCTTTGCGGAAGTGAATCATCGAATTGCCAAAAAGGAGCCGTTCCACATTTTTCAGATTAGCCTGAAGAATTTCGGCGCCATCAATCAAAAGTTCAGCCATACGGTGGGCGATGAGTATTTGTATCAATTCGCCTTCGCGCTGGAAAAGACACTGAAGGACGGTTTGGCATTCCACATGAACGGAACCGTATTCGCGGTGATCCTGCGCTATACCTATCAATCTGCCGCAGACAAGCAAAGCGGCATCCTGCTGGATTTTATGGATCGGGGAATCAATTTTGGCGATCACCACATCGATGCGGAATACATCGTATCCCACTATGTTTCCAGCGGCGCAGAAACCAGCGCTACGGACATCTATGAGGCCATGGAACATGCGGTTGCCAAGGGCCGCGGTCTGAAGCAGCGATACATCCGCTGCAACCAGGAGATTCAGGAGGAGATCCGGCAAAGACGGTATCTGCGGGATCGCCTGGGCACCATCGATACGGCCCATGGCTATGAGGTTTGGTATCAGCCCATCAAGTGCCTGGCAACCGGAAGGTTCTGCTCCATGGAAGCACTGATCCGACTCCGGGAGCAGGATGGAAGCCTGGTCAGCCCCACGGAGTTCATCCCCCTGGCAGAGCAGACCGGCAAGATCAATTCCATCACCTGGTTTGTGCTGGAGCAGACCTGCCAGTATCTGAAGCAGAATCCCCAGCTGGGCTGCACCAGTGTCTCCATCAACCTGCCCATGTCCCAGCTGTTGGAAAAAGGCTTTGTGCCCCGCTTTATGGGAACGGTGGATCAGGCCGGAATCGATCACAGAAGAATCTGCATCGAATTTACCGAGCGGACCATCCTGGAGAACTTTACCCAGATCCAGCGCGTCATGCAGGAGTTGACCGATGCCGGCTTCCGCTTCTTCCTGGACGATTTTGGAACGGGATATTCCAATTTCAACTGCCTGCTGCAGCTGCCCTTCCAGATCATTAAATTTGATGCCATGCTGATGCAGAATCGGGAAGACGGGAGCAGAAGCTATGCCACCATCCAGGCGCTGACCAAGATTTGCCACGATATGAATCTGACGGTGATCGCGGAGGGCGCAGAGACGGAAGACGAGGCCCAGGCGCTGGCTGAGGCCGGTGTGGACCGGATCCAGGGTTATGTGTACGCACGGCCCATGTCCGCCCAGGAGACCCTGCAATTTTATCAGCAGTAAGGATTTACAAAATCAAAGAACACCATCCGAAAGGATGGTGTTCTTTTTATGATGTTGGATCACTTCAGATCCTTTTTGTTGAACTTCCAGAGGCCCAGCCCCACAAATCCCAGAATACCGGTGATGGCGGGAATGGTCAGATACAGCACGTCCTTCCAATTGTAGCCGGTGCCCATGCCGATGTATGCGGCGGAATTGCAAACGTTGATCCGGTCGATGAACCGCAGAATGTCAATGGTGCGCTGGCTGCCACCGGAGGCTTCCATGACGGCGATCACCACCTGGATGATGCTGCCGGCCAGCACCAGGATGAAGACGAAGGCAATGTAGAGCACAATCACAAGACCAACATTTTTTGCTTTGGCGCACAGCCAGGAAAGCATGGCGGACACAAAAAGCAGGGCCAGGATCTCAAAAAGCAACGACTCCAGGAAATACCAGAAATCTGCCAGGGTAAAGGCGGTGGCCTGGTAATCAAAGAAGATCAGACTGACACCCAGGGTGATAAAGGCATGCAGCAGCATAATGCTCACCAATACCACCGAGCAGGTGACAAACAGCGACATAAAGATGGCGCTGCGGCTCTTGCCGGCGATGATCTTGTTGCGTACGGTGCCGAAGGAAAAATCCTTGCACAGGGCGATGGCCAGCAAAACCGGGGCGATCAGACCCAGGTTGTTGCCCATGGAGAAGGAAGAAAAGAACTGCGTTTTGGCGGAAACCAGGCCGGAGAGCATATCGGCGGCCATTTCATCTTCCATGGTACCGGAGAAAATGAGGGCATACAGCAGGGGCGTGATGGCTGCAAAGACCACCGCAAGAATGCCCATGACCAGAAGCAGCTTATCCCGGAAGATGCGTCTGAAATCTGCTTTTAATAAACTGCGCATTACCTGGCACCTCCAATCACCGACAGATAGTAGTCTTCAAAACTGGTTTCACTGCAGTTGATTCCGGTGATGCGAATGCCGTTGGCAAGAATGGCCGAAAGCACTGCATTCAGGTCAATGACGCCCAAAATCTTCACACTGTCGGGGGTAAGTTCCAGACGGTTGTCCACACAACCGCGCACCACCTCAGCCAGTTTCTCCGGCTCATCCGTGCAGATGGCGGTGGTTTTGGCGCATTGGTTGTGCAGCTGTTCTGCGGTGATCTCCTGGATGAGTTTGCCTTTGGAAATAATGCCGTATTTGGTGGCCACCAAAGACAGCTCCGTGAGAATGTGGGACGAGATCAGGAAGGTGATACCACGCTCCCGGTTCAGCTTCAGGATCAGCTCCCGAATGCCTACAATGCCTGCAGGATCCAGGCCGTTCATAGGCTCATCCAGGATCAGAAATTCCGGATCGCCCAGCAGAGCCATGGCAATGCCCAGCCGCTGGCGCATGCCCAGGGAAAAATTGCTGGCGTGTTTTTTGTCATCATAAAGCTCCCCAAGACCCACATCATGAAGAACTGCGCGGATCTTGTCGCCCTCTTCTAAGCCCAAAATGGCACATTGCGTTTTCAGATTTTCGTAGGCAGACAGATTCATATAGATGGAAGGACTTTCCACAATGGCGCCGATGCGCCGCCGTGCCTGGCCGATCTCGCCGGAATCATTGCTGACACCGAACAAACGGAAACTGCCTGCGCAGGGGAAGATCAGTCCTGTGATCATGCGGATGACGGTGGTCTTGCCCGAACCGTTTTCACCCACAAAACCGTAAATGTCCCCGCGGTCGATATTCATATTGACATGGTCCACCGCCATTTGTCGCTTGTATTGCTTGGAAAGGCCATTGGTGGAAAGTACATTGCCCATAGGGATCCCTCCTTTTCTGCTATTAACATACTATAACTGCCCTCTGTTGTCAATCATTGCCCGTCATTGCCCGGCAGGAAAGGGAAAATTTGCTTTGCAAACGGGAAAAACTGTGCTATACTGTAAAAAACAACCGGGAGGTTTTTTATGAAAAGAGATGTTTGTTACTATTTTCCTGTGGAGCTGCAGAAGGTCTACAACGGACTGCTGACCGCGGCAAAGAATCCTCCCTTTGAGCGCACCTGCTCGGAGGATCCTTACAAGTCGTTCCAGTTTGGCCTGAGCTACTCCTTCAAGTACAATTTCAACGGCGGTTCTGTCACTGTGCGGTTCATGCCTTATCAGCAGGGCACGGCGGTGAATATGCGCTTCTCCGTGGCGCAGCTGGCAGGCGCCAGATATGAAAAGTATGCCTCGGATCTGCTGGCCCGTGCGGTGCCTATGATCGGCTCCCAGGCATATCCCTGCAATGTATCCGTGGAGGAATTTGTGAACCAGGATGTGCAGGCGGCCCCCGCACCCAGCCTGCCCCAGACGCCCGCGCCCAGCCAGATGCAGGAAGCGGCGCCTGCTGTCCGGATCTGCAGCACCTGCGGCCAGGACATCTCCCGGGAGGCCCGTTTCTGCCCCCGTTGCGGCACTGCCCAGCAGGAGGAGCAAAAGGAGCGCTTCTGTTCCCAATGCGGCACGAAGCAGGCTGCTGGCGCGGCATTCTGCCACAACTGCGGCCATAGACTCTGAAACAGCGCAAAAAGCCATCCTGAATTTCAGGATGGCTTTTTTTATGCAGGTTGCTGCTCTTTTTTCATGATATTCACCAGCTGCTCGAAGGTGACAAATTCATAGCCGCTTTTTTTCAGCATCTGAATGATGCGCTCCACCCGCTTGCCGTAGGTGCGGATGCCTTGCTTGATGTAGTACTTATCGTAGCTTTTCAGTTCCTTGATGTAGGGGATCTTCTGCTTGGTCAGCTCAAACGGATGCAGGTAGAATACATAGTAATCATTGTGCAGAACGTAGTGCCGGATCAGCGCCTTGACAAAACCCCAAGGGCTCAGCCGCACATAACCGCCGCCGGAGATGGGGAAGGGCATGCCAAGCACCCGCTCTTTGGAAAGACCGAACTCAAAGAAATCATCCTTGCGGAAAATGCCGTTGCGCAGCTGCTTGAAATCCTGCAGATCGATCTCCACGGTGTGCCGCGCCCGGGAAAAATCCAGGTGGCTGGAGTCATACTGGAAACCCAGCTCCTGCAGAACATCCAACCGATCCTTGTCCATGCTGAAGCAAGGCGCGCGGAAGCCGGTGACATCCACGCCAAACAGTTCCTTCAGCCGGGCCTTGGCCTGGTGGGTCTTTTCCCGGAACTGTTCCAGCGGCACGGTCATGGGCGCAACGTGGGTGTAGCTGTGCAGGGCCAGGCGGTGGCCCTTTGCCAAATGCGGCTGCAGCTGGTCCGCGATCCTGGGCGCCAGGTCGCCTACGGTGAACAGTGTGCTCTTGATGTCGTGGCGATCCAGGATCTGCATGTATTCATCAAAGCCGTCCATCAGATCCACATCCACCTGCAGACCGGAGGAATTGATGCATTCGGTATCGGCAAAGGTCTCCACATCCATGGTGAAAACCGCGTATTTCTTTCGCGTCATCTGTTATCTCTCAAAAAAATCAATAATTGCCTGGTCGTACTTTTCGGTGTTGTTGATGCGCAGGTGGGAATGGCCACCCTTGTCGAACCACACCAGCTTCTTATCATGGCAGATGCAGGCATCAAACAGCTGCCGGCTGCGCTTGGGGATGGAGAAAATATCCTTTTCGCCATACAGGAACAGAACCCGGCAATTGGGGTTGATCTGCCGGATGGCGGTGATGGGCTTGTAGCGGTAGACATTGGTGCCGGTGTGGCGGTAGATTTGCCACATGGCAAACTGCAGCACCGGGAAGGTGGGGCGGTTGAGCGCCATCATATGGCGGCGGAAGGTCTCGGGGAAGGAGATGTAGCAACCCTCCGTCACAAGACCCCGCAGGTAGTCGGGGCAATCCTGACTGGAAAGGGCAAACAGGGCAGAGGAGGTGCCGATGCAGATGCCGTGGAAATACACTTCCCGGTTACCGTACTGCTCGTGGATCAGCTTGGCCCAGGCCAGCACATCGCCACTTTCCTTGACACCGATGGTGTTGTATTTGCCGTCGCTTTTGCCGTGGCAGCGGGTATCCACAACCAGCACGTTGAAGCCGGCTTTTTCATAGGGCGGGGCAAAGTAGTAAGAGTAGACAAGACTCTCACAGCGGCCCGGCAGAATGATCACGCACCGATCGGCGCCGAAATCAAAGTACTGACCGAACAGCTGCAGGTCGTCATGCTCGATCTGCAGTTCGGTGATGCGGTGGCGGTTCTGTTCCATCCAGGCGATGCCGTCATTCCACATCTGCACCTGCTCAGCATCGTCCGGGAACGAGCAGGTCCGGCCCCATTTTTCCGGCGTGGTGCGCACCAGCTGGTCCTCATACACCCGTTTTGCGATGGGCCAGGTGTAAAAAATCATTGCAATCACGCCACCGAACAGCAAAACCGCTGCAATGGCCAGTATAATTTCCCAAGTAAACATGATGTCCTCCTGAAGACGAAATGTCTGCTGACGGGATTATATCACAAACAATTACAAAATGCACCCATTATTTTGCAAAAAATGACTAAAAATCAAAAAAATTATTGAATTTGGTCGTAAAATATGGTATCATGCCTTTGATTATCATGTATTTTTGCGCCATTTTTAGACGCAATTCAGAAAGGAACATATTATGAGTGATTTTGTGATCATTCCCGATGCCTCCTCGGACCTGAACAAGGAACTGCGGGAGCGGTTTCATATTCCCGGATATGTCAGAGGTACCTTCTATTATCCCGATGGACGGGAGGCGAGAGCAGACCTGGACTGGGAGCTGATGGATCCCAAGACCTACTATGAATCCATGTCCGGCCGCAAGATCCTGTACAAGACTGCCAGCGCCCAGAGAGGCGAGATCCTGGAAGTGTATGAGCGCTTCCTGAAGGAAGGCAAGGACATCCTGGCCATCACGCTGTCCAGCGGTCTGTCCGGCACCAATCAGGTCTGCCACAAGGTGGCAGAAGAGCTGCTGCAGCAGTATCCGGAGCGCAAGATCGTCATCGTCGACTCCATGCGCTATTCCACCGCCCTTTCTCTGCTGGTGATCATGGCCAGCCAGAAACAGCAGGAAGGTGCTACACTGGAAGAAACAGCTGCTTATGTGGAAGCCAACAAGCATCGTATCCACCAGATGGGTCCCATGGACGATATGTTCTTCCTGGTGAAGACCGGCCGCGTATCCAATTTCAAGGCCTTCTTCGGCACCATGCTGGGCATCAATCCCATGGCAGACTTCAACCGCAAGGGCATGAGTCAGGTGCTGGGCAAGTTTAAAGGCAAGCAGAGAGCTTTTGATGCCGTGATCGAATATATGCGCGGCACCATCGAAGATCCCCAGGATCAGATCATTTTTGTGGCCCACTCCAACCGTGAACAGGCCGCCCAGGTGCTGGCCCAGCGTATTCAGGAGGAATTTGCTCCCAAGGAGATCATCATCAACCACGTGGGCCTGTCCTGCGGTGCCTCTATCGGCCCCGGCCTTTGCGCCGCCTTCTACCAGGGCAAGGAAATCAGTGAGGATATGGTCTACGAGCAGGCCCTGATGGACCGCATCGTAGAAAACATGAAGAAATAATGGAGGAACGAAAATGAACGGTTTTGTTATTTTTACAGACTCTACCAGTGATCTGACTGCCCAGATGCGTCAGCAGTACGGTATTGAATATGTGGCGATGAATTATGTCATCGATGGTGTCGAATATAAGGCAAGCCTGGACTGGGAGTCCCATGATCCCAAGCAGTACTACGACATTATGCGCGGCGGCACCCGGGTCTTCACCACCCAGGTCCCCCAGAATGTGTATCATGAAGCCTTCGAGGCTGCTGTTTCCGCAGGCAAGGATGTGCTCTATATTTCCTGTTCTTCCGCTCTGTCTGCATCCATCAATGTCGCCCGTCTGGTGGCCATGGATCTGATGAAGCAGTATCCCCAGGCCAATATCTATTGCATCGATTCTCTCATCAGCTCCCTGGGCCAGGGTTATCTGGCCATGGAGGCTTCCCGCAAGCGTGCTGCCGGCATGAGTGCTGCAGACACCGCTGCCTACATCGAGAGCATCAAGCTGTGCGTCAACCAGTGCGGCACCGTGGCCTCCCTGGAATATCTGCGCCGTGCCGGCCGTGTCAAGGCTTCCAAGGCCTTCTTCGGCAATCTCTTCGGCATCAAGCCCATCATCATCTCTGACCGCAAGGGTCAGAACTATGCCTACAAGAAGGCTAAGGGTGTGGTCAATGCCCGCGCCGCCATCGCTGAGCACATCGTCGAGGCTGCCAACGGTGTTTATGACGAGCTGTTCCTCACCCACGCCGACTGCCTGGAGGAAGTGGAACTGGTGAAGGCAGAGATCCTGAAGCGGGCTCCGTTCAAGAATGTAATTGTCAGCACCATCGGCCCCATCGTGGGCGCATCCGTTGGTCCCGGCACCGTGATCGTCTTCTGCCACGGCACCGAGGTTATGATCGAAGGAAATGAGTAATATGCAAATCACACTTGATGGCATTGGCCTTCACGGTCTCTTCACCGGCGGCTACCGGAATCTGAAGAAGAACATGAATGCCATTAACGATCTGAATGTTTTCCCCGTCCCGGACGGTGACACCGGCTCCAACATGGTCATGACCTTTGCGGGCATGAAGCAGGCCGATCGGGAAAATCCCCATGTGGGTGAGTATATGCACTCCCTTTCCAAGGCGGTGCTGCTGTCTGCCCGTGGCAATTCCGGTGTTATTTTCTCCCAGTTTATCCATGGCCTGTACCGTGGCTTTGCCGACAAGGCCACCGTCTGCTTTGCAGACTTTGCCCAGGCCTTTGCCTGCGCCCGCCAGGACGCCTATGATTCCATCATGACCCCCACCGAGGGCACCATGCTCACCGTCATCCGGGAGGCAGCGGAATTCCTGGAGGAGAACGCTGACAAGTATGATTCCCTGCAGGAGGGCTTTGACGCGCTGCTGGCAAGAATGACCTCCACTCTGAGAAAGACGCCGGAGCTTCTGCCCGTGCTGAAGGAAGCCGGTGTGGTGGACAGCGGTGGCGCAGGTTTGGTGTGCTTTGTGGAAGGCATTTGCGCCTATCTGCGGGGCGAGGCCATTGAGGATACGCCGGATGTGGCGGAACTGGTGGCACACGCGGCAGATACCTCCGCTTTCGGGCCCGACAGCCGGCTGGAGTACGGCTACTGCACCGAGTTCATTCTGCAGCTGATGAATTACAAAACCGACCTGGCTTCTTTTGATATGGCCAAGTTTGTAAAGCCGCTGGAGGAGATGGGCGATTCCATCGTCGCTGTCCACAGTGACGGTATCGTCAAGATCCACATCCATACCTTCACACCTGAAACGGTGCTGGGCTATGGCAGACGGTTCGGTGAATTTGTGTCGGTGAAGATCGAGAATATGTCTGTGCAGCACAGCCAGATCCAAACCGAGGAGAAGCGGCAGAAGGTCAAGTATGCCGTGATCGCGGTGGCTTCCGGTGAAGGCATTGCAGACTATTTCCGCAGCATCGGCGCCAGCTACATCATCGACGGCGGTCAGACCAACAACCCTGCCGTCAGCGCCTTCCTGGAGGCTTTCCGCAGCTTTGATGCAGAGCACATTGTGGTTCTGCCCAACAATTCCAATATCATCCTCACTGCCAACCAGGCGGCTGAGGCATATAAAGAGTGCGATGTCCGGGTGATTCCCACCAAGTCCATCGTGGAGGGTTATTCCGCCTTGTCCATGATGAATCTGTGGTGCGATACGGTGGAGGAACTGGTGGAGGATATGTCCACCGGTCTTGGCAATGTGGTTACCGGTTATGTGACTGCCGCCATCCGGGATGCCCGTCTGGACGGCCAGGATGTGAAAAAGGGCGACTACATGGGCCTGGAGGGCAAGCACCTGCGTGCCACCGAAAACGACCGTGTTTCCGCCGCCAAGGCGCTCATTCGCAGTATCACAGAGGAAAGTCCCAAGGATGTGATCATTATCTTCTATGGAAGCGTTGTTTCCGAGGAAGAAGTGGCGCAGCTGACCGCCTTCCTGCAGGAGGAATACCCCCTGGTGGACATCGGCTTCGTGGAAGGCAAGCAGGAGATCTACGATTTTATCATTTCTTTGGAATAAGGTGACTTATGATCAGGATTGTCATTGATACCCTGGGCGCAGACATGGGCATGGAGCCCATTGCCCTGGGCACTGCCCGGGCGCTGCAGAAGGGACTGGACATTTTCCCCGTGCTGGTGGGTCCTGCGGCTGCGCTGCAGGAAGTACTGGACCGGGAGAATATCGCTTCTAATCGCTATGCCCTGGTGGATACCGATCGCTATATCCGCAACGAGGATCCCCCCACCTGTATTTTTGGCGGCTGTGATGACACCTCCATGGTGCTGGCCTATCAGCAGCTGAAAAAGGATCCCCAGTGTGATGCCATGCTGTCCGCAGGCAGCACCGGCGCACTGCTGGTGGGTTCCATTTGCCGGTTGGGTCTGCTGCCGGGACTGAAATTTCCGGTGCTGGCCAGCGCGTTGCCCACGGAGAACGGAAAGCTGACCTGCCTGGTGGACTGCGGCGCAAACATTGAATGCACCGCCGATGACCTGGTGCGCTTTGCCAGAATGGGCGAGGTGTTCTCCAGAAGCTATTGCGGCATCGACCGTCCCCGCGTGGCGCTGATGAATGTGGGCCGTGAAAAGCAGAAGGGCACTGCGCTGCTGCAGCAGGCCTATGAAAAAATCAGCGCGCTGGATATGAATTTTGTGGGCAATGTGGAAGGCAGCGACCTGGTCAGCGGCTATGCCGATGTGATCGTGGCCGATGGCTTCTCCGGCAATGTGCTGCTCAAGTGCGCCGAAGCGGTGGGCAAGACTGCCGCACGGATCGTGGAAAGCTTTTCCGGCGAGGCTGATCCTCAGCTGATCGACCGGATCTGCCGGAAGCTGCTGGCAGCCTTTGACTTCAATTCCCAGGGCGCCGCCACCTTCCTGGGCCCGAAGAAAACGGTGGTAAAAATGCACGGAAGTGCGAATGCAGATACTGTCGTGGCATCCATCGAACAGATCCTGCGGTTGGAGAAGGCACAGTTTTCTCAGGCAATGTCTGCAGCTATGAAATAATAAAAAAGCTGCAAATCGCCGGTTTGGACGATTTGCAGCTTTTTCGTTGTCAGTAATGCTTAGTCGTAAGTACGCAGAGCAAGGAATGTGAATTTGTGCAGCCAGTATCGCAGGGGCAGGCAGACCAGCACCACCACATTGAAGGCAACCCAAAGGGGCATCTGAGGGCATGCGTAGCGGAACAGTGTGCAGCCCAGTGAATACAGGCCAAAGGATATGATCTGATGGATCAGCAGAGTCAGCTGGTCGCGGCAGCGGGTGCCCCGGAAGATGAAGCACTGGCTGACCAGGATCATCACGGGGTAGGCCAGCGCGCCCGCGCCGGGGACGGTGAACATCAGCTTGTCATAACCAAGGATCAGCGAAGCGATGGCCACCAGGATCTCTGCTGTGAAGAAGCCAACAAACAGACCCATTGCCAGCTTGAACAGACTCCGGTAGATGCGCACCGTGTCCTTGATGGGCTGGAAGTGGGAGGACTGATTGTTGTCGATGTAAATGGCATCGATGTAGATGGTGGAGATGCGGATGCTCTTCTTTGCGGCATAATAGAGCACATTCATCTCATAATCATAGTTATTCTTTTCCACCTGGGCCATCCAGTCGATGTGTGCGCAGGAGAAACCGCGCAGACCGGACTGGTTATCGTGCAGGTACCGCTTGGTCAGCAAGGCGTAGACCACTCTGGACATGGCGTTGCCCACCTTGGAGCGCAGGGGGATTTTTTCCTTCTGCCGGCGCATGGTCAGCACAAACTTGTGACCGTCCTGCAGCATATTCTGCACCCGCACCACATCTTCCACCCGATGCTGACCGTCGGCATCGCAGGTGATGAAATTCTCGCACTGGGGCAGATGATCCCGGATGTAGACCATGCCGGTCTTCAGTGCGGCGCCCTTGCCCCGATTTTGGACATGGGTCAGGATGTGGGCGTATTCTGCCACGGCAGAAAAAATGTGGCCATAGGCCTCACCGCTGCCGTCGTCTACCACGACAACCGCAAAGCCTTCGTCCTTCAGGCGCTTTGCCAGCGGGATCAGTTGTTCGTCCGGTTCGTAAGCCGGGATCAAAACTGCGTTCATAGCTACCTCTCTCTATCTATCCGTACCCCGGATTGGTAATTGGGGGAATGCTGTGCTAGGAAGTCTGCGCCAGACTGCGCAGCAAAAAGTCCTGAATCGACTCCATGAGTGCATCGTTTGCCGTGCCGTCTGCGTCATAAAGAAGATCGGTGTGCCCTGCTGGGCAGAGCAGATATTCTACCTGGGTGGAAGTGATCTCCTCTCTGTGGGAGATCACGGAGCACTTGTCCATGGGCACCTGCTCATCCATGGTTCCGTGTACCAGGAGAACGGGCACATCACTTTGGTCAATGGCTTCCGCGGCCTGCAGCTGCAGGGTATCGCCGAAGAGCATGCGCTGATACAGCCACAGATATCCGTAGTTTCCATAGGCGATGGGGCCGATGGCATCGCTGGACATGTGCATCACCGCCTCCATGGCGCTGTTGACACCGCTGATGCAGACGACGGCCGCCACATCCTGCTCCTGGGCCAAAGCGCAGCAGACGGCATAACCGCCCTGGCTGTGTCCCATGAGTACGATATTATTGTAACCGAAGTTTCCGCAATTTTCAACATATTTTAGCACACTTTTCAGATCCAACAGCGGTTGGGGAAAACCGACCTGGTCTTCGCCTCCGGAACGGAAGGTGCCGGTGACATCGAAGGTGAACACCGCCCAGCCATAGTCCACCAGACTTTGGATCTGCCACAGATAGCTGTCGCCACCGGCATGAAAGCCGGGCACCAGCACGATCAGACCGTGGGCGGCTGCGTGGTCATCCGCCGGGTAAAAGTAGCCGGCCAGTTCCGTGCCGTCGGAGTCTACTTTGTGGATGCTGCGGCTGTCCACCAGCTGGGAAAGCTGGTCCGGAACGGCAACAGAATCATCATAACGGGAAAATATGCTGTCGTAGATCACCTTGGTCACCACCAGGGAAACGGCAGAAAAAAGAATAAAAAAGGCAATAATGATACACGATATCCTTTTCCAGTTGAATTTCTTTGCAGATATCATCATTATCACCACTTTTCTTTGAATTATAAGGGAGTAAGTATTATGAAATTTCGCCCCGACCATCCGTTTCATATCCTGACAGAGGAGCAGTTTGAAACCCAGTTTCAGGACATCATCCGGCAGCTGGAACCCTGCAGAACGGAAGGCTATTATCAGGGTTTTGACGGGAAAGAACTGTTTTATGAGTATTTCCAGGCAGAAAATAGCCGCGGAGCGGTGGTCATCCTCCACGGACTGAGTGAATTCACAAAAAAATACCACGAATTTGCCTACTATTTGCTGCAGCAGGGTCTGGACGTGTTTCTCTACGACCAGCGGTGCCACGGCCGCTCCTGCCGCCTGACCGACCGGCAGGACATGATCCATGTGGACAAATTCGCAGATTATGAGGCAGATCTGCACTGCTTTGTGGAGACGGTGGTCCGTCCCGCAACGGAAGGCAAGCCGCTGTACCTGTATGCCCATTCCATGGGCGGCGCGGTAGCAGCGCTGTATTTGGCAGAACACCCGCAGGTGTTCCGTAAGGCGGTGCTGTCGGCACCGATGATCGAGCCCCTCACCGGCAGTGTTTCTCCCGGCTTTGCCCGGCGTGGCCTGGGACTGTATCTGTTAGTCAAGGACCGAAAGGGGAAATTCTGGTCCTGCAATGAATTTGATCCGAACTATAAATTTGAGCGGGCGCAGGATAAAAGCTATGCCAGATTCTGCCGGAATATGCAGATCCGCATCGATCAGCCCTGCTATCGCACCACTCCTTATACATTG
>RHMF01001250.1_pt1 | contig 16671 bp, 16 predicted proteins | sample 5365151 | NCBI WGS metagenome assembly RHMF01 (sample SAMN10266501, study PRJNA497801) | feces metagenome | isolation source: feces | host: Bos taurus | place: China: Prairie of Fairy Mountain | collected 2017-08-14 | reverse complement strand
CTGGCGTACAGACGGCCGTCATCGGGGTTCAATGCCATGCAGCCCAGGTGTCCGGTCAGGCCTTGTACGCTTCCCAACATACGTCCTTGCAGGTCCACCTTGATGAGAGTGGTGGTGAAGGACATATAAATGCAATCGTTCTTCTCGTCGTAAGCTATGCCCTGTACATGGTGTCTGCCTTGCGGTCCGCTGCTAATTTGGCGTGGAAGGCGTGATATGTCCAATGCGCTAAGGGACGTGATGGCGCAAACCCACGCAAGGAGCAGGCAAAAGAAATTCTTCTTCATGGTCTTTTTTTGATGAGTGTTTTACTTGATGATGCTTGCCGCTACAATATTGGCAATGATGGAACGGAGGCGGATGACGCCGTGGCCCTCATTGGGGTGGACGGCATTGATGAGCAGTATCACGCTGGTGTCCGTAACAGGGTCAATGACAATGCTTGTGCCGGTGAAGCCGGTGTGGCCGTAAGCTTGCTCGGAAAACAAGTCGCCTTTGTTGCTGGAATATGCCGAATAGCAGTCCCAGCCCAATGTGCGCCCAAGCTCCTTAACGTTTTCAGGAACGGTGCGCATGGCTTTGACAGTAGCGGGACTCAGGATGCGCGCTCCGTTCCATTCTCCTCCATTCTGCAAGGCTGCACACAATACTGCAAGATCCTCGGCACTGGAAAACAATCCGGCATTGCCGCTGATACCACCGTTGATTACCCTTGCCAGAGGGTCATGCACCACACCACGCAATACGCTTCCGTCTGCCTGACGCTCGGTGGGGGCAATGATGGGCTTCCATTCGGCAGGAGGACAATAGGCGGTATGCGACATTCCCAACGGTTTGAAGACGTTGGCGTGGGCATAATCGGCCAATGACTGTCCTGTGATGCGCTCAATGACGTATTGCAGGGTGATGAAATTGAGGCAACTGTATCGGAAACCGGTTGCGGGGGCAAACTGTCTTCTTACATTACTTATATGTGCCAGCAAAGCATCGGGGCAGGGCGAACCGTGTTTCTTTCTGAGCGGTTCCACAGAGGCATAGGCCGGAAGTCCGGAAGTATGGGTAAGCAGATGCTGGATGCGGATTTCCGTGGTTTCGCCGGTCTCCGGGTCTTTCCATGGCTGGAAGTCGGGCAGATAACGGCTTACGGGGTCCAGCAGTCGCATTTGTCCTCTTTCGATGAGCTGCATGGCACAGATGGCTGTGGAGGAAGACTTGCTGCACGAGGCCAGGTCGAAGATGGTGTTCGTGGTCATTGCCTCGGTGGTGGGGTAGACCTGGCGGTTGCCATAGGCTTTCAGGTAGGCCATTTTGCCATGGCGCACCACAGCCAGCACCGCTCCGGGTATCTCACCGGCGGAAATGGCATGGTTGAGGGCACTGTCCGCCAAAGAAAGATGGGCGGAATTCATTCCAGCGCTTTCCGGCTTTACGCGGGAAAGCAATCGTGCTTGCACGGAACTTCCGGCAAGCACGATAAAAGATACGGTAAAGATTAGTCGTGAAAACATCACGTTTCAAATAATCGTTTTTTAGAATCTGTAACCCAGGCAGATGGTACTGCAGAAGGTGTTACGTGTAAAGTGCTCTGGCTTGTAGAAGTCTGCCATTCCCCAGTCGAAACCAAATGTAAGGTTGATATGGTCGTTGTATTCGGCTCCTACACGGAATCCCAAGCCGATGTCGAAACGGCGGGCATCATACTCGTCCTTTCCAAACCAATGGTTATTGCTGGCAAAGCCTGCAGAGAAGAAGGGGCCGAAGTCGGCAAACACGCCCAGATCTTCCAATATGTTGTAGCGGTATCCTGCATGGACGGGCAGAGACAGGTAGAATGCGTTCTGCTTGATGTCTCCTGCAGGAGTTGGGAATTTTGCACCTTTCTGCAAAACATCCAGGCCGAAGTTTACAAAAGTTCCCATGGCTCCGGGAAGCATGTATTCACCCTTCCATCCGAATGCCATACCTACTTTGGGGTCGCAAGGAAAACCACGGAATGAAGAAATTGACATTCCGACATGGGCTTCGTTGGTAAAGCCTGATTCTGGTACATAATCAATGGCCTTGGCACTGCTCACCCATGATACGAGGGCAGCGCAAATGAGCATAAGTTTCTTCATTTTTTCTTCTGCTGTTATAGGTGATTATTTGTTCTTGAGCAAGTCACGGATCTCTGTGAGGAGCTTTTCCTCTGCGCTGGGCTCTGGAGCTGGAGCGGGAGCGGGGGCTTCCTCAACCTTCTTCTTTTCAGTTACTTTCTTGATGAGGCTGATGAACAAGAAAATGGAGAAAGCGATGATGAGGAAATCGAAAGTCTGCTGCAGGAAGTTTCCGTAATTCAGCGTTACAGCAGGTACGGCAGCCTGGATTACTTCGCCCGCTTCGTTCAGTTGTTCGGGCACAGCGTCCTTAAGTGTCAGTTTCAGGTCGGTAAAGTTCACACCGCCCACCAGCATACCGATAACAGGCATGAAAAGATCGTTAACGACTGAAGTGACAATTTTTCCGAATGCGCCACCGATGATCACACCGACAGCCATGTCTACTACATTGCCTTTCATTGCGAAGGCCTTAAAATCTTGGAGAAAGTTGTTTTTTGCCATGTTTTTTTAAAAATTATCAGAATTTGGATACGAAATTAAAAAGAAAATTGTAATTTTGCATGGAATTAGACAAAAAAGTGATGAAAAGAGTCGTATTTGCTTCTGTTTGGCTGCTTTTCCTGCTACTTTTGGTGGCATGTAAGTCTTCAGAACATTGCAACTGCGGGTAAAACCGCAACGATTTGCATCTCAAAATTTGGAGAATTAAGAGAATAGTTATTTTTATATTTTTGAACCAATATTAATTTAAATTAAACAAATGGCAACAAAAGTAGGTATTAATGGTTTCGGCCGTATCGGTCGTTTCGTTTTCCGCGCTGCTCAGACTCGCGATGACATCGAGATTGTAGGTATCAATGACCTTTGCCCCGTAGATTACTTGGCTTACATGCTGAAGTATGACACAATGCACGGCCAGTTCGACGGCACCATCGAGGCTGACGTTGAGAACAGCAAGCTGATCGTTAACGGTAAGGCAATCCGTGTAACTGCTGAGCGCAATCCCGCTGACCTGAAGTGGAATGAGATTGAGGCTGAGTATGTTGTTGAATCTACTGGTCTGTTCCTGTCTCAGGACAAGGCTCAGGCTCACATCGAGGCTGGTGCCAAGTATGTTGTAATGTCAGCTCCCTCTAAGGACGCTACTCCTATGTTCGTTTGCGGTGTAAACTTCGACAAGTATGAGAAGGGTACTCAGTTCGTATCTAACGCATCTTGCACCACCAACTGCTTGGCTCCCATCGCTAAGGTGTTGAACGACAAGTGGGGTATCACTGACGGTTTGATGACCACCGTACACTCTACTACCGCTACTCAGAAGACCGTTGACGGTCCCTCTCTGAAGGACTGGCGTGGTGGCCGTGCTGCTGCTGGCAACATCATTCCCTCTTCTACCGGTGCTGCTAAGGCTGTAGGTAAGGTAATTCCCGAACTGAACGGCAAGTTGACTGGTATGGCTTTCCGCGTTCCCACTCTGGACGTATCTGTAGTTGACCTGACTGTAAATTTGGCTAAGCCCGCTACTTATGCTGAGATTTGCGAGGCAATGAAGGCTGCTTCTGAGAACGAGTTGAAGGGTGTTCTGGGTTACATCGATGAGGATGTAGTTTCTGCAGACTTCTTGGGTGACACCCGCACTTCAATCTTCGACGCTAAGGCTGGTATCGCTCTGACCGACACCTTCGTTAAGGTTGTTTCTTGGTATGACAATGAGATCGGTTACTCTAACAAGGTTCTCGAACTCATCGCTCACATGAAGAAGGTTAACGGCTAATCTATAGCTTAAAACAAAACCAAATAGGTAAGATGTCCGGAAGTTTATAGCTTCCGGACATCTTTTTTTGTCTATTGGCGTAAAAATGCCCTCTATTGGCGCTATGTTCATCGGTTTTTTTACTATCTTTGTACTTGTCTTAAAGCACTTTTCCTATATATTATATTATATAATGTGAAAATGAAGTACGATTTGATTGCAATAGTGGGTCCAACAGCCAGTGGAAAGACATCCTTGGCAACCAGTCTGGCAGCCCGTTTGGGCAATGCTGAAATTATCAGCGCAGACAGCCGTCAACTATATAGAGGGATGGATCTGGGCACAGGGAAGGATCTGGCCGATTATTGTGTGGAAGGGAAAACGATTCCCTATCATCTGATTGATATAGCAGATGCCGGGGAGAAATACAATCTTTTTCAGTATCAGGATGCTTTTAAAAAGGCGTATGAGGACATCGTATCCCGAGGACAGACACCTATTTTGTGCGGTGGATCCGGTTTGTATGTCGAGTCTGTGCTGAAAGGCTATCGTATGGCCCATGTGCCAGAGAATCTGGAGTTGAGGGAACGCCTGTCGGTGTATTCTCTGGATGAACTTGCGGAAATTCTTTCCCGCTACAAGACGTTGCATAATACAACAGACATCGATACAGTAAAAAGGGCGATACGTGCCATAGAGATACAGGAATATTACAAGGAACACCCGCTTGAAGAACAAGATGCTCTGAATTTGAATAGTCTGGTTGTGGGTGTGGATGTGGACCGTGAAGTGAGAAGGCAAAGGATTACAGCCCGTTTACATTCGCGTCTCCAGGAAGGTATGGTTGAAGAGGTCAGAAAACTGTTGGAGACAGTCAGTGCGGATGACCTTATTTATTACGGATTGGAATACAAATACCTGACACTTTATTGTATTGGTGAACTTTCATACGAAGAAATGGTGCGCCAACTGGAAATTGCCATCCATCAGTTCGCCAAGCGTCAGATGACATGGTTCAGAGGCATGGAACGCAGAGGAACGCCCATCCATTGGATAGATGCCGCTAAGGATATGTCGGAAAAGGTGGATGAGATTTTGACATTGATGAACACTTAAAACCTGCATTGAATGGAAAACAAGAAGTCTGCGCCACACAATGTATCCAGATGGGGTATTGTGTATTGTCCCAAGCCAGGAGTGATGCATCCTCACAAATGTTGGGAACAGGTGAGTGGAAAACAAATGTCTTGAGTATGATTTTGTGCAGAGTGACGGCGCCGGCAGTGTGGAACGGCTCACATCAATGCTTGTACGTAACGGATACACCACGCTGATTGTTGTCGGAGGTGACAGAGCCTTGGGTCAGGCGTTGAACGCTTTGATGGCAGAAGAAGATTCTGTGCGGGACCAGATTTCTTTGGGTATCATACCGAACGGTCGTGGAAATGACTTCGCCCATTTCTGGGGATTCAGTGATGAAAACCTTTCACATTGTATAGATGTGCTTGTACGGCATAAAACACGTAGGGTTGACGTGGGAAAGTGCCAATGGGATACGGAAGAGGGTACACGGGGAATGCGCTATTTCATGAATTGCGTGAATGTGGGATTGGCGGCACATATCATGGAAATTAAGCATAGGACACCCCGTTTTTGGCGCTTAGGTTTCGTTACACGCCCTCTGCGAAGACTTTCCATCCTTTTCAAACGTATTTCCCAACAACTTTGTATACGTGTCAATCAAGATGTTATAGACCAGAGTGTGATGACCATGTGTATTGGTAATGCCCACGGTTACGGTCAGACGCCTGGAGCTGTTCCCTATAACGGTTTGTTGGATGTCAGCATCGTTTCACATCCCAAGATGCTGCAGTTGGTCAACGGCTTGTGGCTGTTGGTGACTGGACGTTTTCTGAATCATCCCAATGTAAAAGCTTTTCGGACGAGGGAAAAGATAGAGGTGGCGTACAATGGACGTGCTTGTACGGGTATTGACGGAAATGTGATAAATGAAAATGTAAAACGGATGGAAGTGTCTGTTTGCAGGGAATGCCTCAATTTTATTGTCCCCTAAAGTCGGAGTAAAGATGTCGCTCCAGTTGAGGAGTTTTCAGCCGAGACGTGAGATCTGCCTTAATCTTTCTTCGTCAATAATCTTTATCTTTCTGCCGTCCACAAGAACCAGTTTGTCTGCGGCAAAGAGGCTTAGGGTGCGGATGGCATTGCTTGTGGTCATGTTGCTCAGGTTGGCCAGGTCTTCCCGGCTGAGATAGATACTTAGCGTATATCCGTCTGCTTCCACGCCATACCGCTCTTTCAGGTAAAGCAGGCTTTCTGCCAGACGTCCCCTGATGTGCTTTTGGGTAAGGTTGACAGTGCGCTGGTCGCTGCGGCCCAATTCCTGGCACAATGTTTTGATGAAAAACCATCCCAGTTCGGCATTTTCGAGAATCAGTTCTTTAATCACTGTAAGTGGTATCTTTACCACGCATGATGGTTCCAAAGTGGAAGCGGCTGTAATGAATTTTCCGTTTGCAAAATAGGCTCTGTATCCAAGATATTCCACCGGTTTGGCCACTCTGACAATCTGGTTCCTTCCTCCAATGCCTTCTTTGTATACTTTGATTTTTCCGCTCAAAAGACAAAACATGTGTTTAGGCGTCTCACCGTAATGGTAGACTGTCTCGTTTTTTTTGTATTGATGCACGGTAATGGCTTGGCTGAGAACGTCTTTTTGCTTTTCATTCAGTGTGTTTACAAGCTCGTTCATTTTGCAAAGGCATTCTGTGATAATTTTGTCTTTTTTGCCCATCTTTTTGCTGCAAAGATATGTTATACAGCACAAAATTACTCTTTTTTTTACATTTCGGCAAAATTAAGCACCAAAAAGAAAGTGTGTACTTGAAAAAAGTAGCTGAAAGTTTTTTTGACAAGAAAAAATAATGTATCTTTGAGCATTTAAAGGAGTAAAAACCATTAAAAGCACAGATGTAAATATGAGTTATTTAAGATTTGACAAAACGCTGATGACAAATCTCGGTGATTCTCTTCAGAAAGAGGTGCTCAGATCCAATCGCTCAGGTGCTTATGCATGTACCACACTCGTGGACTGCAATACACGCAAGTATCATGGCTTGCTTGTGGTGCCTGTGCCGGAATTGGATAATGAGAATCATGTGCTTCTGTCATCATTGGACGCCACTGTGATACAGCATGGCGCAGAATTCAATTTGGGACTTCACAAGTACCAAGGCGACAATTTCAGCCCTCGTGGACACAAGTATATCCGAGAGTTTGATTCCTTGCAGGTGCCCACAACAACATATCGTGTGGGTGGTGTCATCCTGAAACGCGAGATGATGTTCCAGCATTTTGAGGACCGTATCATTATTCGTTACACATTGGTGGAAGCCCATTCGGCAACGACATTGCGTCTGCAGCCTTTCCTGGCCTTCCGTAGTGTGAGGGAGTTCACACACGAGAACAGCGGAGCAAGACGCGACTATGCAATGGTGGAGAATGGAATCAAGACCAGCATGTATCCTGGTTATCCAGAACTCTATATGCAGTTGGACAAGGCCAATGAGTTTGTCTTCAAGCCCGATTGGTATCGAGGCATAGAGTATCCTAAGGAACAGGAACGCGGATATGCAAGTAACGAGGATCTGTACGTTCCCGGTTACTTTGAGGTGCAGATGAAAATGGGTGAGAGCGTAGTCTTCTCTGCCGGATTGAGCGAGATTGACACCAGTACGTTGGCGGAATTGGCAGAATTTGAGTTGAAGGTGCGCACACCTCGCGACAATTTCTACAATACGCTCGTAAACAGCGCACACCAGTTCATTGTACATCGCGATCATGAGGATTATGTACTTGCCGGATATCCTTGGTTCAAGTGCCGTGCCCGTGACATGTTCATTTCTTTGCCCGGATTGACATTGGTAAACAACGAGGTGTCCAAGTACGAGGATGTGATGGAAACGGCAGAAAAGGCCATACGCGAATTTATGGCAGGCGAGCCGCTCAGTGTCAGTGTGACCGAGATAGAGCATCCCGATATCCTGTTGTGGGCCATTTGGTGTATCCAGCAGTATGGACGTTTCGTATCAATGGAAAAGTGCATTGAAAAGTACGGAAAACTGGTAATGGATATTATGGATTGGCTGCGTGCGGGCAAACATCCCAATCTGCAGGTTCATGAAAACGGACTTGTATGGTGTGAAGGCCGTGAAAAGGCTGTATCATGGATGAACAGCACCGCTAATGGACGTCCTATTGTTCCGCGTACAGGCTACATCGTTGAATTCAATGCCTTGTGGTACAATGCGCTTAAGTTTGTCTCTTCCGTATGCCTGGCCAACAACAATGCTCAGATGGTCAAAGAAATGGAAGAGTCGGCTTCAGTAACAGCACTGAATTTCAGCAGTATGTTCTTTAATGAGTTTGGCTATTTGTGCGACTATTGTGTGGACGGATATCGCGAATACAATGTGCGTCCCAACATGATTTTTGCCGTAGCTTTGGACTATTCTCCGTTGGACAAGAAACAGCAGCGCAGTGTGCTCGACTATTGTACCCGTGAGTTGAGTACGCCTAAGGGATTGCGTTCTCTCAGCCCCAAGAGCAACGGATATAACCCCATGTATGTGGGTCCGCAGATTCAGCGAGACTATGCTTACCATCAGGGAACAGCATGGCCTTGGTTGCACGGATTCTACATGGAGGCCTGTCTCAAGGTTTACAAGATGAGCCGTCTCAGTTATGTGGACCGCTTGCTTGTGGGATATGAAGAAGAGTTTTTCTATCACTGCATCGGCACGCTGCCCGAACTGTTCGATGGCAATCCGCCTTTCCACGGACGTGGAGCCATCAGTTTTGCCATGAATGTGGCAGAGATTATGCGTGTGGTGAAGTTGGTGGATCAGTATAATGAATATTAAAATATAAGGAGGAACGATATATGAAAGTATTAATGTTCGGATGGGAGTTCCCTCCTAAGATATACGGCGGATTGGCTGTTGCGTCCTATGGTATAACCAAGGGACTCAGCCTGCAGGGCGATGTGCAGACCACGTTTTGTCTGCCCAAGCCTACAGGCGAGGAAGAAAAGTTCCTGAACATCATCAATATGAGTCAGGTGCCTGTGGTGTGGCGCGAACCGGAATACGAGAATCTGTGTAGCAGATTGGTCGGACATAATTCTGGCGACTATTACCGTTTCCGCAACCATATCTATGCAGACTTCAATTATCTGCAGGGACTCGATGATTTGGGATGTATAGGATTTGCCGGTGGTTATCCCAGCAATTTGCATGAGGAAATCAACAATTTCAGCATCATATCCGGTGTGTTGGCACGCAGTGAGGATTTTGACTTGATTCATGCCCACGATTGGCTTACCTATCCTGCTGGTGTACATGCCAAGATGGTAAGCGGAAAGCCCCTTTGCATCCATGTGCATGCAACAGACTTTGACCGTAGCCGTGGTAAGGTGAACCCCACTGTGTACAGTATAGAGAAAAACGGTATGGACCATGCAGATTGTATCATGTGCGTGAGCGAACTGACTCGCCAGACCGTGATTCATCAGTATCATCAGGATCCCCGCAAGTGTGTGGCCATGCACAATGCCGTTTATCCTTTGAGCGAAGAGATTCGTGCCATAGAACCGCACAAGAATCCGGATGAGAAGGTGGTTACCTTCTTGGGCCGCATCACCATGCAGAAGGGTCCCGAATATTTCATCGAGGCCGCCAAGCGTGTGCTTGACCGCAGTCACAATATCCGTTTCTGCTTTGCGGGTAGCGGTGATATGTTGAATGCAATGATTGAGCTTGCTGCGGCATACGGAATTGCAGACCGTTGCCATTTCCCCGGTTTCCAACGTGGAAAGCAGGTATATGAATGCTATAAGAACTCCGATGTCTTCGTCATGCCCAGTGTGAGCGAGCCGTTCGGTATTGCTCCGCTTGAAGCCATGCAGTGCGGTTGTCCCAGTATCATCAGCAAGCAGAGTGGATGTGGTGAAATCCTGACCAATGTCATCAAGGTAGACTATTGGGACATTGATGCCATGGCCGATGCCATCTACAGCATCTGTACCAACGATGCGCTCTATAAGTATTTGAGCGAGGAAGGACTCCGCGAGGTAGACCAGATTACTTGGGAGAAGGTGGGCCTGCGCATCCGTAGCTGTTATGACCAGTTGACCGGACGCGGATGGTTCGACGTGAATGATTATCATGCATAAATAATTTTAAGAATAAAGAAATCAATACGATATGAAAACAATTTGTTTGTATTTTGAGATTCATCAGCCGAATCATCTGAAGCGTTACCGTTTCTTCGATATCGGCACGGATCATTATTATTATGATGATTACGAGAACGAGCGCTCCACACAGGAGACTGCCCAGCGTAGTTTCATCCCGAGCCTGAAGACCATGCTGGAGATGGCTCAAATGTATGGCAATGAATTCAAGGTGGCTCTTTCCATTAGCGGTGTAGCCTTGGAACTGATTGAACAATATGCACCCGAAGTAATTGAATTGCTGCAGCAACTCAACGACACTGGATGTGTGGAGTTCCTGGCCGAACCTTACAGCCACGGCTTGTCTTCAATGGGCAATACCGAATGTTTCATTGAGGAAGTGAAGCGCCAGGCCAAGAAGATGAAGCAGCTCTTCGGCCGTTCTCCCAAGGTTATGCGTAACAGCTCGCTCATCTACAATGATGAGATAGGCGCTGTGATTGCAGAAATGGGATTCAAGGGCGTGATGGTGGAAGGTGCCAAGCACATTTTGGGATGGAAGAGTCCCCACTATGTTTACAGTTGTGCCCATGACAACCGCCTTGCCCTCTTGTTGCGCGACTATAAGTTGAGCGATGACATCAGCCTGCGTTTCAACAACAGTACCTGGAATGAATATCCCTTGATGGCAGACAAGTATATTGGCTGGATTGCCGATATGCCCGAGGGTGAGAATGTGGTGAACATCTGCATGGATTTGAGTGCCATTGGTATCTACCAGCCTCTGGAAAGCCATATTCTCGACTTCATCAAGGCACTTCCTGCCGAGGCACAGAAGCGTGGTGTGAAGTTTGCAACTCCTTCCGAGGTGCTGGCAGCAAACAAACCCGTTTCTCCGCTTGAGGTCATCTATCCTGTAAGCTGGAACGATGAAGAGCGTGATACCAGCAGCTTGCTCGGAAACTGCATGCAGCGCGACACTTTCAACCGTTTGTATGACGAGAAGATTGTTGGCCGCATTCTGGCATGCCGCGACCGTCGTATCAAGCAAGACTGGGACCGTCTGCAGGCAAGTGACAATTTCCGTTTCATGACCACCAAGAATCTGATGGTGAACAACTATCGTGGCATTTATGAAACGCCTTACGATGCTTTCACCAATTACATGAATATCCTTGGCGACTTCCTCAAGAGAGTGCGTGATCTCTTCCCCGATACCGTGGAGAATGATGAGCTGAACAGCCTTTATACCCAGATTACCAATTTGGGTAAGGACGTGGAAGTGAAGGAAAAGGAAATTGCACGTCTCAAGGCTCGCCTTGAGAAATACGAAGCCAAGGAAGAAGCTCTTGCAGAGACTCCTGCTGAAGCTCCAATAGCGGAAGAACCTGTCAAGAAACCCGCCAAGAAGGCTGCTGCAAAGAAACCTGCTGACAAAAAGGAAACTACTACAGCCAAGAAGCCTGCGGCCAAGAAAACCGCGGCCAAGAAATAAGCCTCATAACTTGAACATAGCAGAGTCCGGCCTGCTCCAGACGGAGTCGTAGGCCGGACTCTCTTTATTCCTTTAGCGTTATATTATATATATAAATAAGGTATTATGGATATTTTCAGAAAAGCGATAAGGATTTTAATGCTCGCATGTGCTGTAATGCACATTTGCAGCTGTCAGTCAAAGCCCATAAAGGCTTTGGTCGTTTCCGGACAGAACAACCACAACTGGCAGGTCAGTCATAAGGTGCTCAAGCAGATATTGGACAATTCCGGACTGTTTGTTACAGACATTGCCCTTACGGCACCTGCTGGCGGAGATATGAGTACCTTTAAGCCCGATTTCTCCCAGTACGATGTGGTGGTGCTTGATTATAATGGAGACCGTTGGCCGGCAGAGACCGATTCGGCATTCGTGAAGTATGTCCGTAAGGGTGGAGGAGTGGTAATCTATCATGCCGCCGACAACGCCTTTTCCGGTTGGGAAGAGTTCAACCGTATCATAGCCCTTGGCGGTTGGGAAGGCCGTAATGAGAAGTCTGGCCCTTACTGTTATCTGAAGGATGGCGAACTGGTGCTTGACAATCGTCCCGGACACGGAGGTTCGCACGGCCAGCAAAGAGAGTATCCCATGCATTGCCGCAATGCCAAACATCCCATAACCAAAGATCTGCCAGACAACTGGATGCATGCCCGTGACGAGATGTATGATTCCATGCGAGGCCCCGCCAACATAAAGGACTTGCTCTACAGTGGCACCGCTGACCCCGCTACAGGTGGTTCCGGTAGAGAGGAACCCCTTGTCTTCACCGTAGATTACGGCAAAGCACGCATCTTCCACCTCATGTTAGGACATTGTGGTCCCACTGCCGAAGACAATCCTGCCATGCAGTGTGTCGGCTTCCAGACCCTTCTCCTGCGCGGAGCCGAATGGGCAGCCACCGGCAAGGTGAAACAACCCGTTCCCGCAGACTTCCCCACAGACCAATCCGTTTCTCTTCGGCCAGATTATAAGGCGCCTGTTGAATAAGAGTAAGAGGGACGTTGCGCGCAGCGTCCGAAGATATTTCCCTCACGCAAATCTCGCCAATCTCGCAAAAGTGTCTTTTATTTCGTGAGATTCGCGAGATTTGCTTGTGACATAACTCCGACGAAACCCTTTGGACGCAGCACGCTGGCGTCCCTACAAAATTAATCGTTAACCATAAAACAAGGAATAAATCTGTCAAAAAACGAGAAAAAGGAGTTTGTACGGAATGTGGCAAAATCCTAAAACACATATCTAACTAATATTCAATACGATAAAATAACGTTAAATCCACACTTAAAACACAAGGAAAAAAGACTTAAGTGTTTCTTGAGTTTTACTTAAGTCTTCCTTGAAAAACACTTAACTGTTTCCGGAGAAACACTTAAGCGATACTTTTTGCCCCATTTTCGTGTAAAGTTTTTTGCAGACAAGGGAAAGGGCTGCACCGGCATTCACACCGATGCAGCCCTTCCATAACGGGTCAGATTTCTTTAGTCGGGAGTGCCTTCTCCACCGATATCCACATGGTCAGAATCGGGTGAAGCGGCAAAGCCTTTTTCAATCTGACATTCCACCACACTAAGCTCAGGGCTTTCATACACATTTTCCATAATCTTTCTCATTTTTTTGTTGATTTGACATTTATACGGTTAATACATTCTTTTCTTTCCGTTCACAATATAGGTCTGTCCCTTCTTGGGGCTGGTTACGCGGCGGCCGCTCAGGTCATAGACAGCATCGGCCTTGTGCTGCTTCTGCATCAGGCGTTCTTCAACGGATGTGGCGGTCTCTTCGCCCTGCACATGTATGCCGATGCGCGCCAAGGCGGCTTCGGACAGCTTTACGGGAGAGCCTTCGCGGCTGCTCACACGCAGATACAGGCGGAAGGGGTTCAGCGAAGAACCCGATGAAAGGTTCTTCCATGAGCCGCCGGAAAGGGCATAGCTGCCGGCAAGCTGGGCGCTTGTCATCTTTTCGTAGATACCCGTAATCTCGAACTTGGTATAGACCGACGAGCAGTCGAGCGTCCTGCTCTCCGCCTTGTAGAGTGTTGTATTCTCCACCGTGATACTCATCTGCTTGGCTGCCGTTGTCCTGGCCTTTATCAGATACGGATGGTTGGCATGGAGGGTTCCCTCTCTCAGCTTGATCACCTCCATGGACATGCGGTCTATCTCTCCGTTGTCATCCTCGTCATACGAGTGGATGGCGTTGATATAGGCCACCTCATACTTGTCCGTCAGCTGGCTCACTGGAATCTCGAAGGGAAGGTACAGCGCGTTCCATTCCGTATTGTTAAGGGTACGGGTGTAGGTGATTTTGGCCACATGCTCCTCAGTATTGTTCTCATACTCCACCCCGTCTTCTAAGGTAATCTCTGATGGTAATGCTACGATATTACCAAAACTACTCCAAGGTGATGTTGATTTATAACTCTCAAGAGAAGCTGCAGGGACGTGTAGGGTAGTGTTTGCCTTGCACCAATAATTAAATGCATCGGACTTTATAGAGGGTACATTCTCTGCATAGCAATAAATATCAAGAAGTTTGTAGCAACTAGCTAAAAAAAAAGCTTCCTATGCTCTCCACACTATTGCCGATAGTCACCGAGGTTAAACCTGTGCATACATTGTATTTACAACCAGTTATTACTCAATATTTTGCGAGTAATAAGTCAGAAATATGGTCATAACCTTTAAGGGTGCATTCCAAAAGGTGGAGATTTAACATTTTTATTGTTCTTAACGCTATAAGCGTATCGATAAAGGGCGTTTCTTCTCTTTTCAGTGCTTTTGCAGTTTGATGTTTTCATCATTCCACGTTTTCGGCACAAAGGTACGACAATTTCCAAGAACGGCAAAAGAGATTAACGGATGATGTTTTATTAAACTATGAAGCATATATTCATGTAAGAAGAGAGGTTTTAATGTGTTTAAGGTCTATTTTCGGGAGAAAATCAGTACCTTTGTAGAAAAGTTTAGCTGAAATATATGAAGCAATATACAGTAGTGGTTATTTTTGCTATCTAACATATATTTTACTATGCGGAACGATATAGGATTTTAAATATTTGTGTACTTTTGCGATATGAGAACTACAAGATTATTCATCTTCCTAGCAGTAGCAGTGCTATTTGTTGCTGTAGGGACATTTATTATGGCGTTCCGCCATTCCGTATTGTTTCATGACGGAAAGAGTGACTATGTAATTGTGTTATGTGCCGATGCTTCTACGTCTGAGCAGACATCAGCTAAGGAGCTACAAGTATATTTGGAGAAAATCGGTGGTGTTACGCTACCTATTGTAGATGAGAATCAAATAGAAGATGGACAGAAACACATCTTTATAGGCTTCAATAAGGAATATGCAGAAAAGTTCAATGTGAAATGTCCGAAAAATGATGATGAGGGGTACACATATTGTTCTGTTGGTGAGAATATTTGGATTTATGGTGGTAAGCAACGCGGAACTATCTATGGTGTCTTTTCGTTTCTTGAGAACGAATTAGGTATCAGGTGGTACAGTGCCGATTGCACAAAGATTCCAACCATTGAAAAGTGGGGTTTCAAAGGCTTGATGCATAGCGAAAAACCGTTTGTAGAGTACCGCCACTTGAATTATTGCATGGCGAATTCTAACGCTGATTGGTTGGCGCATAATAAGTGTAACATGGGGTGGAGTGTGCATGATAATGAATATGGTGGACTTACAGGATATTGGGGCTGCCACACCTTCAGTTACTTTATCTCCACAGGAGAATATTTCGAAGCGCATCCCGAATACTTTTCAATGAGAGACGGCAAGCGCACTCCCTACACGCAGCTATGCCTGTCAAACCCCGATGTGTTGCGGATATGTACTGAGAAGATGAAACAGGTGATTGCCGATAACCCGCAATATTGGGTGTACGACTTGTCGCAGAATGATAATCATTTTCCATGCGAGTGCGATGAATGTCGCGCCATAGAAGAGAAATACGGTGGGCATTCGGGGCTTATGGTGTGGTTTGTCAATCAGGTTGCAGATGCCATTAAGCCACAGCATCCTGACAAATATATTGGTACTTTTGCTTATCAATACACGCGTCAGGCTCCCACAAACATCTCTCCGCGTGACAATGTACTCATACGTTTGTGTAGCATTGAGTGCTGTTTCGCCCATCCTTTGGAAGAGTGTGAACACAACCAATCCTTTATAAAAGATATGGAGGATTGGTCCAAGATAGCATCTAATTTATTCGTGTGGGACTATGTTGTAAACTTTCGTCAATATGTAGCTCCGTTTCCAAACTTCGGTGTTTTAGCTCAGAATATCAAGGCTTTCAGGAAATTCAATGCTATGGGAATCCAAGAATTGGGTGTGTACAATTCATATGGTAGCGAGTTTCATGAATTAAGAACATGGGTTATCAGCAAACTATTGTGGAATCCGAATCAGGATGCTATGGCTTTAGCTGCTGAATTTATCAATGCATACTACGGCACGACAGCCCCATACGTACAGCAGTACTTCGACCTTTGTCATTCCCTAATCAATGATAGTACGGTGTTAGGGATATACGACGGTGATACCAATCCTCTCTTCACGGATGAGTTTATTGCGCAAGGAAAAATTATATTAGACCAAGCTAGACAGGCATCGGCATCCGCCAACGAGGAAATCCGTTTCCGTGTTGAGCAGCTTTGTCTGCAGATAGACTATATGCGAATGATGCGTTACCCTAAAGAAGCGAAAGAGGATGGTACTTATGACAGAGTGTGTTCCTTTGCGCGTCAGCATAATATCCGCTTGAATGAATGGACTACTGTCGAGGAATTTATAGCCCTTTACAACAAACTGATGAACGGTGAAATAACCATCGAACAAATTACGGATTTTATAACCAAACGATGGATAGAACAAGCTGGATAACCATTCCAGAGAACGATGCTATGATTCATTCTTGCGTAATGCCATGAATCAAGGATTGACTCGACAAGAGTTCTGTAAACATCTCTGCTTTTTATTTCTCCATATCTTATAAAACATGACCCGCCAGCAGTTCTTA
>RHMF01000513.1_pt1 | contig 16686 bp, 18 predicted proteins | sample 5365151 | NCBI WGS metagenome assembly RHMF01 (sample SAMN10266501, study PRJNA497801) | feces metagenome | isolation source: feces | host: Bos taurus | place: China: Prairie of Fairy Mountain | collected 2017-08-14 | reverse complement strand
GTCTTGGTTAGATAATAATCAAGGTCGTGAATATGAATGTCGCCGTTCTTGTGGGCTTTAGCGAATTTAGGGCTTACAAGATATTTAAGGGCATAAATCTTACTAGTCTCGTTTGCGATTTGTTGTAACTTACCTTGAACACTTAAACCATTGATATTAGCGTTTCCACGTTTAATATCTGAGTTTTCGTCTAACGGATTAGCCACAATTGTAACTTTATCCATTAAGTCTTTGTAAGTTGTTAATACTTCCTCTATCTGAGAATTACTGTCAATGATAGACATATTTTTCCTTCCTTATTTTATGTTATAATTGTTACGAGACTAAAAGAAATAGCCACAATTACTTCTAATATAATTGTCAGTCTTTGTGGCTATAAAGTAAATCTATTATTCTGGTTTAATTGCCATTGAGACGCTCTCTCTTTATGACAATAACTTGGTTAGGGTAAATTAATCCTCTGTTTACAATCCCATTATCATCCGCAACTTTCTGTGCTACACCGTCGTCGCCAAACAATTTATTACCTGTGTAACCATAATTTCGGATAATCTGTCCCAAAGTATCACCTCTTACGACAGTATGTTTAATGTCGCCCGATACTGGAGTTGGGGTTGGCGTTGGAGTTGGAGTAGGTGTCGGAGTAGGTGTTGGCTCTGGTTTGTAATCTCCAGGAACGACCCATACCCAACCGCTAATATTCATATTATGTGTCGCAACACGAAGCGGAGTGTAGTTTGCGTCATTTACCATAGCAGTATTAGAACCTGTAAATTCTAAGAACATTGCTGTGTGTCCATAAGTAGTGTTGAAACCGCCGGAACCGATAGCACCTTTAACTGGAGTATCGATATATTTCCAACCGTAATTTCTCACAAGCCACGCTGCTATGTCTTTACCATTTACTGGTCCATAATCTGGATGTGCTGAAGAGTAGTCTTTCTTGCCTGTTGCTAGATAAGCAGTATATTTAGAGCATTGCCAGCCACGACCGCCGTCGTTATCGCCATCTGGTTTTCTACGAGCAAGAACTTGGTCCAAAGTAGTATAAGCACCTTGTCCTGTTGCTTCGACATCTTCGTTTGCTTTTATAGTTTCTTCATCGGTCGGAGCGTCCTCATTCATGATACGCCACATAGCATCTTGGGCGTCCTCAATGAACTTTTCTGTGGTCTCAGAAATTTGTGCGTCTTTACCATCGAATGTTCTATATTGTCCGTTTTCAGACCAATGAGAGAAGGTAGCCAACAAAACACAAATAGCGATGCTTCCGCCGATAATAAGCCAATGGAGATTTCTCTTAAGGAATTTAGTTACTTTCTTCATTCTTCTTCTCCTCAGAAATCTTCTGACTTGTTACGCCCAAGAAATACATGTTAATAACTGTATTAATTGCCAATAATGTCTCTACCCATTGCTTCCCGATTCCTTCGAATCCCCAAGTCGGAGAAATAAGGGAGATGAACATCGCAATTGCAGAAATGATTCCAGCTGCGAACGAGAATTTTCTTTGGGTAGATAGCGATGTCTTGATTTTTGGTTGTGCTGCCATGGCTGTTCCTCACTTTAATTGTTGTTAATTTAATTATGCATCGAAGCCCTAACTTGGGAACTTCTGGCTTATCATCTTTCCGCCTGATTTAGTGCGATTTATCATTTGGCGGTAAGTAGAATCGAATGCCTGCATCTTTTCTTCTGTGTTAGAGACACGACGTTCGTACTCGTCGATTTTCCTGTTTACTCGATCTTCTTCGCTCTTGAGTTTCTGAGAAAAATCTGTTACGAGTTTCTCAAAGCGATTGATGTCTTCTATACGCTTGCCGTAGCGTAAGAAAGTTTGTCGCATGCCTTGCATCTCTTTGTTGTTTTCTCTCGTAGAACGCAAATAAGGTGCATATTGCTTTTCTACTGTTTCTTGAACCTGCGTAGCCATATCTTTCATGATAAGAGCACGCTCGGCTCGTAGTTGCACCAAATCTTTCTTCATCTGAGCAACATCGAATTGTTTCATGAAGTCTGTGACTTCTTTCTTGTAGGCTTTAGTTTCTTTGCGTAAAGCCTGAATTTCCTCCAATAGATCGCAAGAAAGTTCTGGATTACTATTGAGGAACCCCCACTCTACTAGTTTCTTAGATATAAACTTTCTCATAATAAATTCATTATGCCTTTAAGAAAGAATTTGGCATACAAAAAGAGACCACCTTGCGATGATCTCTTTCTGACCGTTTGTACAGATTAGCTGGATGCGTCGTGCAAAGAGCCAGTCTTGTACATCTGGAATACGGCTTCCCCAGCATTTGGCTGACCAGTGAAGGTAATTGTAACGTTCTGAGTTACGTTATCTTCGTAGTCGATAGAACTGATGGTTGCCTTTGCGTTTACAAGACGAGTTGTAAGTTTGCATCCGATGATCTCAAGATCTTCCTCAAGTTCGGTTGCACCACAAGCAGACATCGCCATTGCGTCGAAGGCAGCTTCGTCAGTTGTTTCACCAGTAGACATGGTTCCGCCAGCTGGAACTGCGTATTGTGGGAAGATAAGGCTTAGCGTCTGGATATCAGCAGCATAAAGAGTGACATCTACAGAAGCAGAAGTTGTTGTCGGAAGAGTTTTAGTACGACCGTCAATCATTGTCTGCTCGTTAGTGTCAGAGCTGTAATCCCAGGACACTTCAGTAACATCGTCGAAGATTACTGAACCGTATTTCACACGATATGGACCAATATTTTTATCCATTTTATCTCCTGTTGTTTTAAGTTGTTAAGAGTTCAACCAATTTGCTTCAATTTAATTATGCCTCACTCTTTTTGTTTAACATAAAAGAACCCTCCGGAGAGGGTTCAGTGAAGCGAATTGGTTTAAGGTTTGTTCCCAGATTATGAGCTGGCAGGAACAAGACCAGCGATCACTGTTGGATCAGCGATATAGCCACCACGGTAGAAGTAACCACGGATGACAAGTTCGTCACGCTGGTAGGCTGAGTAAACAGTACCATTGATTTCGTAAGCAGCGTCTGTTGAAACTGTGTAGTTCAAGCCACCATTTACTTTACCACGGTATTCGTTGAAGTCGCCATAGAATACTGGAGATGTAATATCAACAGTTTCGATGACACCAGTAGCGTTGTTTAGAGCCTTGAATTGCTTTACTTCGTTTGTACCAAGTGTTGGTAGAAGGTCGTTAGGAACAACAACATAGTCGTAACCCCAGATTGTCTGAGTGTCGCCAGTTGTGAACGCAGTCTGACCAAGACCGTCATTAGCAGAGCGAAGCATGTTTTCAAGGATCAAAGCCTTTGTACGAGCGTTGAAGATGAATTTACCATTTACAACACCTTCAGAAACTAGAGTTGTAGCCTTTACGAAGTCTACTAGAGAGTCAACAGCGGTTGCTGGATCGTACTCAACAGTGTTTCCAGTTTCGTTAAGAGCTTGCTGGAAGCGAACGATAGCGAGCTGAGCAAGTTTGCGATCGTAGTCATTACGATAACCAGCAGCAACATCTTGAAGGATGTCAACAGCCATGTACTTTGTAGCGTTGTCGCAGATAGGAGTGACAGCAGCCATCTCTTCCATCTGTGCGATACCACGCTTTAGCTCGTAGGTTTCTACTGGCTTCAAATTGCCGTCGGCTTGATCATCACAGAATTTTACGTTCTGCATGTTGATGTCACCAACACGAGTGGCATACATGAACTGTAGGTTGTTAGTTTGTTGATAATTCAAGATTCCTAGGAATGGAGAGTAGTTGGTGCGAAGACCATGAATCTCACGATCCATTTCAGGAGGTAGAACGAAATCAGCCAACGATGTGATTGTCATTGGTGCTGTACCAGCATCGTTTTGTACCTTTAGGTTAGCATTGTACTGGTTAATAGCTTGTAGTTTCTTACCAGCTTCAATGTTGTTCAAACGATGGAAGTCCCAAGCAGCAGCAACTTGGTCGTTGTAACGCTGACGCCAGTTCTGAGCGATTTCAGGAGTTTCTTCTTTAGCTTCTTCTTCGGCTGGAGCTTCTTTTACTTCAGGTTCTTCTACCTTAGCGTCAAGAATTTCATTAACCACATCAGCCTTGAAAGAGTTCAAAATTTCCTGTAATTCTTCTTTGGTCATTTTGGTTTCCTTATTATTAGTTTCTTTATCAGCCTTTTTAGTTTTACGAGTTTTCTTAGCCTTTGGCTCTTCCTTCTCTTCTTCGGCAGGCTTTTCTTCCGGAGCCTCTTCTTCAGCTGGCTCTTCTTCTGGAGCAGGTTCTTCGGTCTGCTCTACCTTTTCCTCTTCAGATTCGTCTTCAGCCTTTTGTTCTTCGGCTGGGGTTTCTTCTACTTGCGTAGGTTCTTCTGCAACAATTTCTTCAGTCGGTTCTTCAGCAACTGTTTCAGCAGGTTCTTCAGCGGTTGTTTCCACTGTTTCTGCTGTTTCCTCTGCAGGAGTATCGATTGCTGGAGTTTCCGGTAGAGGCACAGCTCCGCCGAAATCACCGTCTTTCAGAGCGTTTTCCTTTGCTGCTTCGACAGCCTTAGGACTTGGTTCTGTAGAGAGAATCTTATCAGAGATTTTGTCGAGAACAGTTACGATTTTCTCTTGCTCTGTCACGATGTCGTCCAAGCGTTCATTGATCTCATCGACTTGACCTTCGACAACAGAAATGCGATCTGTGTCTTTTGGTTCAGCGGTATCAAGATCAGGATTATCGCCAGCAGCTTCTGTTGAAGCGTTTACGACTTCTTCCGGAGCAACGATTTTTTCGTCGTCTTCCATTGAATCTCCTCTATTTTGTTAATATTCTGCAATAAGTAATATTGCGACGTCGCACATCTAGTGTATCTGTAAATAATTATTTATCATCATTTATTTTTAATATTTTTCTTAGCGATTTATCCAACAATTTCACGTTATCTCGGACATCAACAGGATCAATTACGACCATATTTTCTCTATTTTTAAGAGCGTTTGGTACTAGTGTTGAAGCCAATTCTGGAGAGCAAAGATTTCGATGAATAAAGAATTCACCCTGTTCTTTGGTGTAAGCACAGTTACATTTATAGTTATAAGAGTAGATAAAAACCTTTAAGCCAAGAGCCGACATTTCGTGAGCACAAATTCCTACACCAACACCGTATTTATAGTACTGAAGACAACGTAAAATGTCATCTCTGTCCATCTTAAAGTCTTTATTATTGTTGAATCTAGAACCGCTAATTGTATCTACCGTAATTCCTTGTTTTCGACATTCGCTTAAGAAGTATTTATAGTAAGGACGCTTCTGTTCCCTAATGTTGCCAAACCAAATTATTCTGTTATTTTTCTTAGAATTCACCATGTGGCTCCTGATTTCCTCCACGTCAATCGCCATTGGTAAGAATAAGGCATTTAATTTATTGCGTTTCAATTCTTCAGCGGTATCTTCTTCCCAGACAATAAACCAGACTTCGGCATGAGAATTCATTTGAGCAAACCGCTTCGCCCTAGCAATAGTAGGTTGCTGTCTATAGCGACATTCGTGTAAGAACAGGAATATTCGCTGATAATCACCAAACCTAATTGGATTATTTTCCGTAGTTACAGTAATGACGGCTGTATTCTTGTTATTGACCGCCGTAAGCGGATTACCGTCAGCCAACTGAATGAGTTTCTTAAACACTGGGAAGTAATACTCGGTAATTACCTTAGAGTAAGATTTAGCACCATTAGCCGATTTAGCGATGGCACCGTTCTTAGAAGACCAAACAGGGCTATTTTCATGATTAAACAGGGTTATCACAATATTTTCTCCGTATAGTTTCGATGTACTGCAATTCTTCTTTTCTTAAACCTTTAATAGTTTTCGGATCAATTTCCATAGTCTGTAATTTACTGAAATCTCTGAGACCATTATGAGGAGTGCCGTCTAGTTTCTGATAATAATTTGCCTTGCCGATACAGACTTCTTTACCCAAGCGTCGTAGATCGTACCGCTTAAATGTAGAATTTACTCTTGGTAAATTGGTTGGCGTTGCTATGTGATGCAATCGACCACCTCTATAAAAATTGTTAGGATGAATCTTAAAGAAAGTCGGACCTGCTACTCCAGACCAACTGTCGATTCTTACCTTATTGAGACAATAGTCCCAGAAATAATAAATATCGCCATAAATAATGCCATCCGTGTCCTTGAAGAGAGGCTCTAAAATAGTTCTACTGTTTTTAGCACAACGCATAGTAGGTTGTGTGAGGTAGACCCACTCCGCACCTCGGTCTTCGGCTTCTTTTATTAGGAGACGATGTCTTACTGATTCGTCGTAGTCGAAATTAGTTCCGGAATCGTAATAGCAAATAAAGAATTCCACAAAGTCGAAAGCCTCCAACAACCCTGGAACAAGAACAAGATCATTCTCATTGCAGCTAAAAACTACCGCCGTATGTGGAATAGTGTTTTCTAGCGGATTTTCGATATAATTGAAACTGTTCAATTCTAGATTGTGTAACATTTTTCCTCCATTCGTAATAAAATAATTATTTTACGAGGAGGAGGCTTGACTTATTCTACGTCTGTTTCGGTGAGCGTTGCTACGATTTTTACGACTCCAAGTAAGTCTTCATAGACCATTTCGAGCGGAGTGCCAGTCCTGACGTACGTATCGTATACGTCTTCGGCTAATTCCGTTCCTTGGATCTGTTTAAGGCAAGTAGAGGCTTCTTCTTTGGCAGAAGCTAATTTGTCAGTTAGATAATCGATTAGGATATGAATTTCCTCTTCCGGAGCGACATTGAATTCGTCCTTGACTAACCCGAAATTCTGTTCTTTCATCTTGCCGTAGAAATTGGCAACTCTTTGGATATCGTAATTAACGTCGAACAAACCGCTTGCCGTGTCAGGATTAGTGCTTAAATCTCCCCACTGGGAACGTGGTAGCGGTAGAAGGTATTCGCACATTTGGAAGATTTTATCGCCCAGCTTCGTATTGGCAAGTCGTACTCTGAGTTTGCTGGAACATTCATAAGACGGCGTAGAATTGCCGACTACCAAATTCATGATAGCCAGCAATACCCTATCTAGCCGTTCGATCATATTTTCATCGCAAGACTCAGGACAGAAAGTTAGGAAGCTAGTGTCGAAGATGTCTTTTACCGAGTAAAGAGCATCTTGATAAACTGTGACACTCTTGTCGACCTTTCCGCTTAGAGCTAGGTCATATTCCATAAATCTTTTACTGTCTAAGATTTCTTGCATTTCTTTACTCCTGTACTTGATATTTAACAACGTGCCATTCGTGGCGGTAAATTGTGTCTTTACCAGTCCTACTGTTGTGGACGGTCTGAATTGCCGTATCGTAGTAAGCCTGATGTGGCTTGATGACTGGCTCGTAGTGATAGAACATGCAGTCAGAATCTGCATCGTGAAGCATTGCTTTAACTGCTTCTTCTTCGGTTTTATAAAGATTCGGATAGATGATAGTTTCTTCTGGCATTGCTTTGTTGCCTTTGTAGACTTCTCTCTTGATTCCGTAATAGTTTTTCATATTGACTCCTTTCGTCATTATTTCTTTACATTTTAATTATACTACGAAACGCATAAAATGTAAAGCATTTTTAGCGATTTTGTGATAAAATTGTCAAAGAAAAAGACCTCATTAGAGGTCTCCATCTGGTGTGATAAACGGCTGAATTACAGAAATACTCCTGTGCCTTCTACGTATTCGTCGAACGTTGGGAATTCGCCTTTTACTTCTCCCATAATTACGGCTTTATCCCAATCGGCTTTTTCCTTTTCGTAGGCTTTCTTGAATTCTTCTTCTGTCATTTTATTTTCCCTTCTGATATTCTTCAGTTATCGCTATCATGGAATAGATTTCGTTTCTGTAACCATTATTATAGCTCCAAGTAGTATCTATTTTACTCAATTCTAGTGTAGGACTAAATTTGGCTTGTTCTAGCGAATCCGTAATATTGGTGAGCTGATTCGGTTTAGTCTGATCAGTAGGAATATATTTAGTCTTCTGTGGCAGGAGTATTTCGTGTTGCCTTAGAATTCCGTTCTCGAACGTTCCTGGCTTCCTCTTATTGATTTCTTTTACCACCGCTTCGACAGGCAAAACCTTTGTTCCAGCAGGGACAACGATTTTTAATAAATTATCGCCGAAAACCATGTTGCCTGGAGATTTCTTTGCTATGTTATTGGCAGCGGTTGTAGATGTGAAGCCTAGTTGTGTATAGAAGCCTTGGCTCCTGATTTCTTGAGCCATTAATTCTGTGTTCTGTACACGACGTGTAAGGACAATATCTTTTGGCAACGAAACACCCTTTGCTTGAATTAAAGCATCCATCTTACGGGAATTTAATTCTTTCTTAACAATGTTATCGAGCGTTCCGTTATAATAATTAGAGAGTCTCTTAGAATATGCTTGTAGAGTACTGGTCGGTAAGCTCTGGATATAAGCGTAGGATACGCCTACATCTGCTCTATTCTTAGCCGTTACAGATGTTACTTTTCCGTACGCATCTCGTTTTACTGTAGCAGTTCCTGGGATTTCCGTAGTAATGTAATTTTCATTTCCGCCGTACTTAATATCGTTGAAAATCTGATCTGGCTTATAACTAGACCATCGTGCTGCTTCTGTAGATCTATAGATGGAATCGAACGCTCTTTGTTGTTCCGGAGTAAAATCTTTGTACTGTTTACCGCCGATTTCTAAATTACCCCACCCCTCTTTAAAGTCATGTTGTTGTCGATCGTCAAGAGAAGTGAATTTATCGTAATTACCCTTGCCGAGTGTTCGCATTTCCAAGGATTTTAATTGATCCGGAGTCAGAAACGCATCTGGTTTATTTAGCGTCTCCAACTTTGGTAGACGAAGACAGGCATCTGGGACGATGATGTTCTTTTTCTGTAGACCAAGAGCTTCGAGTTCTGCACGCTTTTCGCTTAGCTGTTGAGATAATTTTTCCTGTTGTTCTTTTAGTTTCAAGCGTTCCGGAGAGTCGGACGGCGTATTCCAAAGATCGTGATCCAAACGATATCTCTCATCGGTAAGGCGGTGAATTTCGGCATCTAGATCTTCGTATTTTTTAGCGTCTTCTGCGGAGACAATATTGCCTTCTTTGTCGACAACGACTAATTCCTTAGTATATCTACGATTCTTATCGCCCGAATTTCCGAAGGCAACAGAAGTCGTATAGGCTTCTACCATAGCGATGTCGTCGTCGGTCAATTGTGAGACATCGTAATTCTTGACGAGATTATTGTATTCTTTACCATATATGGATTCGGCAGCGTAGGCATTTCCCTGATATTTTCCAAATGGCGACCAAGTAAATTTGCCCAATTTATCATGGTACTTATTGAAATTATAAGCCTTTTGTATGCTATTAGCAAGAAAAACCTTTATCGCTGTATTCATGAAATCCTCGCCCTAATTAGCCTAATTTCTTAAGCAATTCGTCTGTAGAATTAGAAATTACTTTCATCCTTGCACTGAATTCGTCATTCTTGAAAGATTCGAGTTCTTTTGCGTCAAGACCATTAGCCTGAGCTTCGCTAATAGAATTAGCCACTACGGCGTAAGCGTTCTTATTATTTGGATGAGCTACTACAGAAAGACCACACAAAGCATGGTTTTTCCAAGTAAGAGTTTCATCTGGATCTTCACCGATAGTCTCAATAGAAACTCCGGTTACGAAACCACCTTTCATAAGATTTTTAGCCAAGACAGCTAGAGGATTTTCGTTTACAGCGAAACGGATTCCGTCGATTAAGATTTTATTTCCTTCTTTACGAAGATTCACAATCTTGCCAATTACATCCGAGATTTTCTGACCATGATCAGCCGTCACAGTTCCATCATAAGGAGTAATGTCAAGAGAATCGATATCGTAGCGAGTGTTGTTCCACTGACGAGAATCGTCGGTAATAGCCAAAGGCTCGGCAAAAGTGATGGTACCATTATCAGTTTCACGAGCATTCTTGACTGCGATTTTCGCTACATTCTTAAATGTTTTACTCATTGTTATTTCCTGATCAGTTATGTTTTATTGACTTAATTATTGCTCTTTAGCCCTTATTGACCTTACAGCTTAAAACAATTTCGGGCTTGACTTTATGAGCTTCTGCCCAATTTATGAATTCATTGGTCATATACCAGTTGCCTCCGAGTTTACAGAAGTATTCTTCAGCCATTAAGAGAATAGCGTCTACATTATCTGGTTGGTTAGTTAAGTATTGGCTTAATTGAATTCTTAGAGTATCTTTACGGATTTCGTCTAGACGCTCACGATTCGTTACCATACATTCCTTTAATTCTTCTCGGAGTTCATTACTTTCTTTTATGTGTACTTGTAATTCGTTATGAACACGCTTTTCGGCTTTCTGAACCAACCATCCTAAGAACAATGCCACGATAGCCGTAGCTGTAGTGGCGATTGTTGTCTTTACGGGATCTACATTGAATGTTCCTACTAGAATTCCAGTAGTAGCCGTTGCGAAGCCAATTACGCCTAGAATATAGGCTTTCATTTGTTTTATATCATCTAAAGTAGACATTAAGCAGTTCTCCTCCACATGTAGACTGCGTAGTAAGGAGGCATATTGCTTACAGCGGACTGACTTGCGTAGTTGTTCATTTCGAATGCGTGTTGATGGGAACCACTCTTCTTAACAGGAGTAGAAATAGAAGTTCTAGTTCCTGCAGAAACACCAGCAAACTGCTGATAGCTACCCCAAGTCAAGTCGTGATAGCCACCCCACTCAGCATAAACTTGGTGACTATGGCTACCTTCCGTCGTAGAGTCTTTAGTGCTTCGTGTGATGTTTGGCAAATTCTTTCTAAGTAGTGTAACCTCTGTCGCACCACCTGTTGATCTTGGAGCGTAATCGTCGCTTTCACCTATAAGGATTCTGTCCCATATTTGTGCCCAACTACCGCCTAAGAAAGTGGCTGGGCTTTTATTTACAGTGCTTCTATAAATAGTTCCTACAGGGTAAACAAGATCTAGAATTTCTTTCTTGAGTTCTAGCTCGTTTGTGCTGTCGTCGGCTCTGGTTGTATTTATTAGTTTTTCGTTGTTGTCGTCGTATTCGGTGTGGGTAAGAGGTCCCATTGTTTTCTTGACCCATTCAATAATACGCTTGGTTGCTTTAATTCCTGTTGCTTTTTGTTGTGCCATTATGCTGTTCTCCTCCAGGTATAAACTGCCAAATAAGGTGGCATACTATCCACTGGTTCTTGAGTTACACCACCGTTTAAACTCTGAAATGTGTGCTGATGATAAGTTCTTTTATTTGCTGTAGAGCTAGTATAACTTGTAAGTATGCTAGATTTTGTAGCACGAGTGCCAGCATTAGCTCCTGCTCCTTGCATATATTTGTTATCTGATGGAGGGGTGGAGAGATTCGTCCAAGATCCGTATTCCCAATACAAAACATGAGTGTGATCTCCATCAGAAAGATAGAATTCATTATTAGGCAGATTCGATTGATAAATGGTATAATTCTTAGAACCGCCTGTTGCTGTGGCAGAATATTTATTACCTGCTCCAACTATCATGCGTCCTCTAATTTTACTCCAAGTGCCACCGAGTTCGGTTCCAGGATTTACATCCTGATAAGTCTGAACTATGGTTCCGACTGGGTAAATCATATCCCTGAATTGTTGTTTAAGGTCTACGATCGTAGTTATTTCATTACGAGGCTGAATCGTCAATTTACGAGTGGTCTTATTGTATTCTGTTTTTGTCAGCGGTCCCATGGTCTGCTTAATCCAGCGTATAAGCCTCTTGAGACCGACTTCGGTTAGCATTTTATCTCTTGCCATTACGCTATCCTTTCAAATATAAACGCTCCGTAATATGGAGGTAATTTGGTAATTGGGGATTGAGTGGAATTAGGGTTCATGTAAAATGAGTGGTTGTGACTTCCGCCATTAACAATAGGAGAAGAACTTTCGTATCTTGTTCCTGCACTAGAGTTAGCTGGTTGCATATAGTTTAATTGGTTAGGATGACAGTTAAGACCCTGACTCATCCCGTATTCACAAACTAGATAATGTCCGTGTTCTCCATCATTTTCTGTACGCCAATAGAATTTTGGGAATTGTTTTCGTTCTAGTGTTATTTCAGCCTCGCCTCCCGTTGATTTAACACTATAATTGTTTCCAGCACCTATTAAGAATCTATCCTTAATATAAGCCCACGTACCTCCTAGGAATGTTGATGGATTAACATCGTTGGTGCTTATATAAATAGTTCCGACAGGGTAAGCGAGATTGAGGATCTTTTCTTTAATGTTGACCATCGTCTGTGTATCTGAATTGCGGTCTTGATAATAAAGTTTCTTATCAGTATCATCCCACTCTACACGACTTACGGTGCCCATATATTGCTTAATCCACTTAATTAAGCGTTTAAGACCTACTTCTCCTAATCCTTTTTGTCTAGCCATTTAGTCCTCCTATGAGCTTTCATCATCCATATCTGGGATCCAATCTACTCCCCAAGCCTGTTCTTCCCACCACTCATCGACTTCGGCTTTAGTAATTAAGTCGAAAGTCACGAGTTCGCTAGGATCGATTGGTTCGCCGAATTCATTTCCTTCACCACCAGTCAGGATAAGTCCCTTCATTGATGGCGTATTTGCCTTTTGGTAGTAAGTCTGGTCTAAGCCAGTGCCGAATTCATTGCGTCCTGTTCCGCCGATAAGAATCTTGCCAGTCTGATTTACATGAGCTTGCTGTAAGTCCATCGGATCAATTCCGGCAGCAAAATATCCAGGAGCACCACCGACTAGGATCATTCCGCTGTGACCAGATGTGGTAGCCTTTTGTAAAGTTGCGGGATCGATTGGCGTTCCGAATTCACCAGAATATTCAGAACCTGTTAGGATAAGACCATCCCAAGTAGGTAATGATTGGAATTGGTAATCACCAGCGTTTAGTGTGTGAGAATAGCTCCACACATAATTTCCTGTATTCGTAACTTCACTGACAAACCATTCTGTAAGTTTGTGGTCGTGGTCAGCATCATCACGAACGTAGGCGAAGTCTCCTAAGTCCGGAATTTGCCAGCCAATTGCTTCGGCTTGAGCACTCGTAGTAGGAAGCTCACCAATCAAATCTACTGAGCCAAGACGAACACCAGTGCGTTCGCTACTAGCCGTAGTTGTGGTACACACTCTTACTGTATTATTGGTTTCGTTTAGGCTTACTACTAGAGCTTCGGTTCCGTATTGATCGTAAAGTTTAGAGTAATTTTCTTTAAGATCGGCTAATGTAGAAATATCCGGAATCTGAGTAAGAGACAGGGTAGTAAAGCCGTTGATAAATGTGTTGATTGTTCCTGTTGTGTAGTATGTTCTAGATCCTTCTCCTGGAGGTCCCATAATATTTCTTGTAGGAGGATTTGGGAGTCCTCCATCGTTTGTCCAAGAAATATCACCATCTATATTTACAGCAGGGATGAAGGTGGCACCCTTGTCGCCTTTTTCGCCACTAAGGGTTTCCCACTGACCACCACTGATGTAATTTAGAGTTCCGTCAGGAAGAATGTAGAACAATCCCTCTTCTGCGTCCTCTACACGAGGCAGAACACCGACTTCTACATAGCCAGTGAATTTCATCTTACCATCCAAATAAATATCGAATTTATTTCCTGGCAGGTCTTTCAATTCTTCTGTGCTACGCAGTCTAGCGATGAAGTGATTGGCAGATAAGAAGTCTTTTAATTGTTCTTGATTCATTTTCTTTTCCTTACCTTAATTTTTAATCGAAATATGCTCTTGCCGTCAGAGTACCTGAAATGAAGCCCTGTTCGTTATTCATTGTTCCAATTTCTAACTCTGGTCTAATGTTAAAGTCTAGTTTTCTACTTGAGCCTACACCCATGATTCTTAGATAGCTTTGGCTTTTTACTGTTAATCCGCCTTGGCTCCATTCAGTATTAACTACCCAATAGGTAGGATCAAGAGGATCGACATCCATAGCAGGTTTCGTGATAGTTATCTTTAAATGGATCGGATCTCTGTAGTCAATATCCATAGAAGAATCACCCTTTAAGAGAGGTAGCCAGCCAATGTGTATACTCTGATTATGAGCGTATGGATTTACATCGTCGGTTTCGTGAAAGAATTGCATCTTAGGAGTAACTTCTGCTGGATTTACTTCAGTATGTGTACCTGTATATATTCCTGCACGATATTGTATTGGAGCATAAACCATAGTAGTCTCTACACTGCGAGGCAAGAATCCGAAGGTGGTTTCATCATCGTTGACAGCTAACCTTAGGTCTAGAGCCTTTAGCTGATTATCGGTAGTTGGAGGGTAACTAATAGAGCCTTCTAGATCGAATTCAATCCTATCGGCTCTGCGTCTTAGGACACCGCCTTCCTTAATTCGTAAAGCAGACTGAGCAAGTGGATAAGCATAATTGGCGGTTTGTCGTTGGCTGTTATACCAACCAAAGTACCAGTACGCAGTACCTTTACGGAACAAACCACTGTTTGCCAAAGTATCTTCGTAGAGGTCTTCGATTAGGAACACAGAAATTGTGTTATCTGTATTGTTCACATCGCTAAGAATTGCTTTCCATCTTGGCGTGTTGCTTTGGTAAATATAGACAATATCACCAGGAACCGCAAAGTCTGCATTGAAGCCTAAGGTCTGTGACTGAGAATCTTTAGTGTAAAGACGAGTGTCTACAATGTTAGCCATAGTAATGTTTTGGTAATTGTCTAGAACGAAGGCAGAGATGTCTGTTCCAGCGTAAACATTGTAGATAACCTTTTTATTATTCTTGCTAGGACGCAAATCTTCTAGAGGCAAAACAGTAAAGTAATTTGCTCCCATTGTGTTTATGATCGCTTTATAGTAATCAGCAGTTCCAGTAGAGTTCTTGATAATTACTATATCGTTAGTCTGAAAATGTGATCTTGTATAAGCGTTCGCAATCGTAGCGGAATTGTTATCAATCTTGATGGATTTAGCTACGCCAGATCCCATGATTGTTTCTACTTCACGAGCACCAGTCGATGCTGTAATCCAACTGTCGTAATAATCTACACCATAGTTTAGCCAAAGTTCGCCACGGACTAAACGATTTGTCTTACGCACATCGGCTATCGGGTAGAATGAGAAATTGGTAGAGACTACACCCTTATAAAGAGCCAAATACTGAGCTACGCCAAGTTCATCTTTTAAGACGAAGAATTGGTTCAATTTAGCTTCGTTTAAGGCATCGTAAGGATCTTTGGTAGTGAGAGTTCCGTTGGTAATGTATTTTGCTGCCGAAACAGTATTCACAGGAACACGGACATCTTCTGAGCCTTCCCAGTTGTCAAAGCCTGTATAGGAAGTGGTAAGAGTCCAGAAGCCGTTCTTACTATAACGAGTATCTTCTTTTACAGAGAGTTCGAATTCTGTTCCGTTATTTGCTTTTAAGGTAGCTACTGCCCAAGGCTCTAGGTCTGAATTAAGTAGATAAACAGGATCGCCATATTTTAGCGAGATCTTGAAGTCTGAGCGTTCTACGAGATTGCCTTTACTGTCGTAGATCGTAGTAAGATCTTCCCAGCGTAGCGTAAGAACCTGATTGTTTGTGACTGCTGACGAGTTAGGTAGATTTGTTTTTACTATCCAAGCTCCTGCTCCCTCGCTAGGAGAAACAAGAACACGATAGGTTACATCGGAGCCGTTTAGTCCTTCAAGAACGGCAATCTTACCTTCGATGTCGTAGAAGAAGATGTTGTTTATCATCTGAACAGTATCGGTAGCCGAAAAGTTTACAATTTCCGATTCTAAGCAAGTACCAATTTGTCCTGCTTTTTCAGCAATCGTATCCACGAATTTATAAATTGAATTCGGCTTTTCGCTTTCAGCCTTAATAGTGTCCCAAACACCGTCGCTTAAATAGTGAACAGTGTCGTCTGGCAAGATGTAGAACACACCCTCTATGGCGTCTTCCGGCATAGGCAATGTTCCTACACGAACAAACGCTTCATATTGAACTTTTCCGTCTATATACACATCCAGTTTGTTTCCTGGCAGATTCGCTAATTCCTCCGAGCTGACTAGACGAGCGATCAGTGTATTTGAGGATAGTGAATCATTTTCTAAAGTTGTTTTCTTCATATATTCTCCTATGATTTCCTTAATTTAACCTAATACTCTTTACGCTGAATCTTCCCGCAGCTGGTGAATATGTAGCGTTGTAATTTGCTTTTCCCTTTATAGTTTCTCCTTCTTCGGTATATGCACCACTAATTGCGACGCCCATATGATAATTACCAGTCGGCGTAGTTATTTCTTTTGTTCCTGCAACTCCAGAAATCCAAGGATAAGCCGATTGTAAACTTCGGTAATTATTGTTATACAACCAAGTAGTCAGCGTAGCGTAAGTTTCGGTAGCATTAGTTGTGATGATATAAATCGACCACATAGGATATTCAAACGAGGTGTTATTATAGCAGGTCAAGATGTGCAGATATTTCGTTCTGGTCTCAATATAATCGTAAACACCCTTATTCGTAGGGATTTCGTAGTTCGTGCTAGAGCTTGAAATTGCACTAGTAGCTTTACTAACAATCCAGTTCCAGATGTTTGCGAAGGTAACCTTATGAACCTTTTTGGTGCTGAGATTCACACCAGACAAGAAGTCGCTGTTTGCTGGATCAGTAATTTCTGTTCCGTCAGTGAGTTTATCTTGCTTATCGTCTAGCAGGTCG
>RHMF01000512.1_pt1 | contig 16686 bp, 15 predicted proteins | sample 5365151 | NCBI WGS metagenome assembly RHMF01 (sample SAMN10266501, study PRJNA497801) | feces metagenome | isolation source: feces | host: Bos taurus | place: China: Prairie of Fairy Mountain | collected 2017-08-14 | reverse complement strand
CTCAACTTCGTTCGCTTTCGTCATGTTGCACAACTATCAACAACTTCAGCGCGCTAAAGCGCGGCGTGTCAAACCGGCCCCGATCGGGGCAGCAAATGGGGCAGCACCGTGAGGTATTGATTCACAGGGGCTTAGAAGTGTGCTTCAATGTGGTGAAGTGCTGAAGTGGTGACACATGGGGGAGAGTCGGGGGAGAGGGTGGGGCAGCAAGTTGCACAAATAGGCAAACTATACAAAAGCAGGCGCGGGAGATCGTCCGGGAGTTGTGCAATAGTGACAAAAGGGAAAAAGTGCACAACATAAGCCCGTGAAATTGTCCCGGATTTGTGCAATCCTACAAAATGCACCAAATGGGAAAAAATCGCGCGGAAAAGCTTGACAAATGCGCCGGGATGTGGTATAATAATAACAGAACGAGGGGCGGCGGGTCGCGGATCTGGATGAAGCTAAGCCGGTTCTAAAATGTCAATACTATAAACCACAAGGCGCGCCGGGCGCATGGCCATCACGGTCGCGGGTTCAAATCCCGTTTAGCTGACGAAATCAAGAAGCACGAAAAACAACAACCAAAAAGAGCCCGAAGGAGGGGCAGAGCTATGAACCTGAACGAATTCAAAGAACCGACACAAGCGAGAGCCATGACATTCGAAGAGATCGAAGCGGAGCACGCTGCAGCAGTAGCACGCGGCGAGCTTAAGGAGTACGCAGCGCCGACGGCAGAGGATTACAAGCGCGGGGCACTTGAATCACTTGCCGAAGCTATGGAGCAGATCGGCAGCCGCCTGACGAAGAAACGCCGCGCCGCTGCTATGTCTGCGATCCACTGCGCTCGCTGGACACTGATCCGCCACGCAGACACAAACGCGCAGGACGTACGCGCAGCGCTGAAGGTCCTGACAATCGTAGACAACAGCGCGGAGAATGCAGCGGACGAGCTCCGCGCGTTCGACGGCTGGAACAACGTGCCGGAAGCTGTCCGCGATCTGCTGCAGCGTTTAGGCTATCCGGTGGAGCATGTACAGACAGCAGAGCAGACAGCAGAGCAGACAGCAGAGCAGACAGCAGAGCAGCCCGCAGAGGAGCCCGCAGAGCCGAAGACGATCGCGCAGCGTTTTGCAGAGAAGCGCGCAGAGCGTGAGAAGTTCGAGGCATTTAAGGCCGCATATTTCGAGGCACATCCGGGAACGGCTAAGACATACGAGACACGCGCCCGCGCCCTGAAGTACACCGAACAGCAAGCGAAGGACATCCGCCGCGGCCTGGAAGCGGTTCAGAGACGTGACGAACTGGCAGCGGTTGGCCCTGCCGGCACAAGCCCGAACGGTCTCCCCATGTATTGGGGCCATTTCGACGCAATCGAGGCGCCGGAGTATCTTGCGAAGGTCGAGGCGAAGGCGGCAGAATTGTCCGCGGGTCTTGCGAGGATCCTCGCGAAGATCCGCAAGGCGTACGAGGCAGAGCAGACAGCAGAGCAGCCCGCAGAGGCTCCAGAATCAACGCAGAACGACCGCGCCCGCTCCGCCTATCTGAATACGTGCGACGAATGCGAGGCCATAGAGGCAACGGGGACGCGCGAGGCAGTGCACGAAGCGAAGAAGCTCCGCACGCTTGCAGCGGAGGCCCTGGCCCATTTCCTGCGGACTCGTGCGCCTGAATGGGTGGAGGAGCTGGAGACGTTGCAGCGTGAGGCGTTCGCCTATAGCCCTGACGGCCTCCAGAATCAACGCAGCGGGGCGGAGGGGATAGGATACCACCCCCGGGAGTGAGGCCCGTACGGGAGCCGCTGGAGGCCTCCACGGCGACACCCTGCGGCCGGTGCTCATGCCCTGCTCAAAGTTGAGTCTTCTTGATAAAAGTTGAGTCTTCTTGCGCGAACCTGAGCCCGGCCATCCAGCCGGCGGAACAAAATACCGGCAGGGAAGAGGGATTGCCCCAATTCTGACACATTCAGCCCTGAAAAAATCGCCCTGAAAAAAGAGGCCCGATTTTCTGAGACCCCGGGGTAAAAATTTCGCCTAAAGGGTGGTATTAATACCCCTCGATTTTGTACATGTTGCATAAACATGAAAAAATCTATTGACAAATGCCTGCGAGTATGATATAATATAACCATAATAAACAAGGAGGAGATCAATATGATCGCTATTATGAAGGAATGCATGGACCGCGTACGCGAAGCTGTACCGGCCGTAATCGAGCCCCTGACAACCCGCAACAGCGTCAAGAACGCATCGCTCGACGCAATCCACAACTACAAGCTTTTGCTGTCCGGTGTGGAGCGTGACCTCATTAAGGCATCGAAGGGCAAGGACGTTGCGGAAGTGTCCGCAGCAATCGCTATCGTTGCAGGCATCCGCCGCGAGATCAAGACTGAAGCATATTACAATGTATCGAAGCCGGAGCCTGCAGTCACGATCGAGCGCATTACACACAACTGCTATCGCGTCGCTGACGCGTTGGAGTATCTCACGAACTGCCTCGCATTGGAAGACAATGCAGGCCCGTCACTTTTCATTTAAGGAGGAAAATAACAATGGCAAAAGGTATTGACGTATCCCATTATCAGAAGCAGATCGACTGGAACGCAGTCAAGGCTGATGGCGTGAAGTTCGCCATCATCAAAGCAGGTGGTTCTAATGATGGATTCTATACTGACTCGGCATTCGATCGTAATTATGCAGGCGCAAAGGCTGCGGGAATCCCTGTCGGCGCCTACTACTACGTAGGCAGGAAGTGCACATCAAGAGAAGACGGAATCGCCGATGCGAAGCGCTTCGCGAAGATCATCGAGGGCAAACAGTTCGACTATCCTGTGTATATCGACCTTGAAGCGACCAGCCCGGCAGATAAGGCAGGTGCGACGGATGCGTGCATTGGATTCTGCGAATATATGGAGTCGCAGGGCTATTATTGCGGCATCTATGCGTCCGATATTTCCGGATTCATTGACAGGCTCGACCTCAGCCGGCTGGAGGGTTTCGATAAGTGGGTTGCCCGTTACGGATCACAGCCGGAAATGGTTAAATCGTATGGCATCTGGCAGCATTCAGACAAGGGCAGCGTCAATGGCATCAGCGGCCGTGTAGATATGGACGAGTCGTATAAAGACTATCCGGCGATCATGGCAGCAACTGGCCTGAATGGATACCCGAAACCGATCGTTGAACCCGTTAAACCTGTAACACCGGTTGAAGCTGATACAGTGGAAATCACAGTTACAATCAACGGGAAAACGTACACCGGAACCCTGAAGGAGGTTTAATGAATGGCCTGGCATTATGTCGGCCACATATCCGATCTGTATCGTACCTATTTAGAATACCAGGACAATAAACGTATGGCGAAGCGGTACCCCGAAAACCAGGAGTACCGCGATCGCTGTATCGTTCTATCTGATGTATTGGATATGATGGCATACGGTATCGCGTGTGATTGGGCGGAAGAGGATGAACCGATCAGCATGTACACATCGCACCTCCATTCGTTGTGTTATCATTTGTATCACAACAAGGTCTATTACGACTATTCGACGCCTATGTATTTGTCACATTATCGCGACGGTGACAAATGGTTATACCGTGACGGAGCAACAAAGACGCTGATCGATACAGTGTCAACCCCTCCCGGTTATGGCTGCCCGCTTCTGGCGGATCGTCCGACCTCAATTTTTGAGGATTGGTAATACTACACAAAACGGGTCCCGGCAATAGTCGGGGCTTTGTTTATTTCGCTGATTTTGTGCCGGGGAAGATTTACCCCTTGACATTCCCGCTGATATATGCTATAATATAATTACCAACAAAGAAAGGGCGTGCTATTATGTACGGTTATATAGCAATTATCGCAATGATCGCGATTCATGTATTACACGAGGTTTTCAAAACGAAGATGCCGAAGAACGACCGCCGCGCAGCGGTCATCGCAATTACAACAACAGCAACAGCAGCAATCGCTGCAATCGTAATCGGAGGGATTAACAATGATTAAGAGAAAAAGATACACTCACAGCGCAGCATACATGCAGAAGAAGTATTTTAACCGTATCGCGAAGGAATACGGTGAGACAGTCGCAGAGATGATCCGCGCAGATTGGGCCGCAGACCTGGCACAGACGAAGAAGGCGCAGCTGGTTGAACGTGCAAAAGCTGCCAAAGCATTCCAGGCTAAGAACCCTGGAAAAGCCCTGCCGAAGCAGTTCACCGAACGCATGACATACACCAATCTTCCGGATTACCACGACTACAACCCGGCATACTACGAACGCGTCAAGGACATTATGAACCAGTCCAGCGTGTCAAAGGATGTTGCCGAGCAGCTGTATGATGAACTGGACGACAACCAGGCATTGAGTCGTAACGACATTATAGACAACGCCGCTGAACTGCTCCGCGGCCGTCGTGCTGAGTTCTATAACAAAGCAACAGGTTCGGGCGACCCGTTCCGTTCATCGCAGCAGGTCAAGTATGAGCAGGTATCGAAGCTCGCTCAGCGCCTTCTCCTCGCGGATTATTGGGATTTGGCCGAAGCAGCCGCAGAGGGCCGCTACCTGGAAGCACTGGAATATAACAAATCATACATCGAAAACCTGATGCGTGAATGCGACAACATGATCGATACCCTGGAGAAGATGCAGATGAAGCGTGAGGATCTGCTCCGCGATCCTGACCTGTCAGACGCAGACGCTGCTATTATCAACAACGACTACGCAAAGGACGCGGCGATGATTCGCGAACTGACCGATAAACTCCGCGATTTGCAGCAGCTGCTGAATTACCAGATCCGCGGTATCAAACGTGACGAGCTGAGAAAGATGAGAAAACAATTAGGAGTTGAGTAATATGTTCGATGATTTCGCGATTGACACAATTTATTCATTCGATATCGAAACGAATCAGTACTATGACTATATCAAATGGCTGTCTGCTGATGCAACAGCCCCGGAGAATGGTTTCGAAGACCTGCACGCTGTGATGCAGGATGCTATCGCGTCAGTTATGGACCGCGTAGAATCCTGCGCATGCTGTGGCGGTCGTGACATCATGATTGATGCATACAACTACTATTGCAGCCGTGTACAGACCAATGACATGCAGGCGGCAAAGTTGTATTGGGACACAATGACCGGCGGCAATGGTCCGCTGGCCGTTGTTGCAGATCGTTCCGAAATGTATCTGGCATGTATCACTGAAATGCCGTATTACATGGATGGCATCGACAAGACAACGAATCAGCAGGCGCACGGAATCCCGTTCACGCAGCTGACCCTGCAGTCATTCACCAATGCTGTATCAAACGCTAAACGTACATTCTACACCAATACAGACGACGTATCGGACGCGTTCGAACGTATCTACAACCAGCACAGCCTGAAAAAATGCCGCGGCGAATACCGTGCGCTGATCGTCATTCATAATCTGTCGTACGAGGTTATGAACTGCCTGAAAAACATGCCATTCTTCAAGCGTATGCTGATTGATAACGCTGTAACGTATCTCTCCAATAACGCAAATAACACATACAAATCAATGGAGCTGCGCGCAGAATACACCCGCCGCGTCAAGGGCGAAGATGTGACGATAAACTACCCGGCAGTCTATATCCGCGACACATGGAAGCTGACCGGTAAGTCCATTTCCAAATTGGGTAAGGATCACGGATACCCAAAGCTGACCTATAACTATGATTGTATCCGTTCCGTTGCTGATCTGACGGCTACAGACTACGACTACAACGCACGCGATACAGAAATAGCACTGTTGGGATTGTATGATGCAATGTGTCAATACGACGCTGTCCCCGGAATCACGCTGAGATCGTTCCCCGTATCACAGAATAACATTGTTTCATCTATCGCTAAATCCCTGTTCCCGGCTGATTTCAAATTCCACAAGCGCAGCGTAACGCGTGGCAAATCCAAACCCGGCGCCCGTCATATGACCGCTGAACAGTATGCAAGCTATAAGCCGACAACCGGCGGCGGTCTGGTTACAGTAAATCCGCAGTTCGCATACACCCGCTACGACGTAGGGTGTGTATACAACAATATGACAGTTACAGGCATTAAACACATTGACCTGAATTCCGCGCACCCGTCACAGGCGTTCAAACGTTATTTCCCGCAGACGTCCCCTGAACCGGTTTCCCCGTTGATGATCCCCGGCCTGCTGGACCTGTTCAAATTGGACATTGATGAATTCAAATCCATGTGCACACCTGACGCGATCGCAAACGACTATGACAGATTCAATGACGTTTTCCGCAATATATCATCTGCACAGGGTCACAGCGTATCCGGTTATGCTACGTTCAACCTGCGTGATGTACGTGCAAAGCGTTTCACAGCATGCGGCGAACACTACACAATACCTACTATGTGGGGATCTAAAGTAGTCCGCAAGGTTTCAGGCGTTGACTATCTGACTGATGATGATATTTTAGTTACAAATCCAGGAACAAAACTGCAGGGCAAAATCGACACGGCAGACGAGCTCCGCGTCACAATGACGTTTGAAGATTTGGCTATTTGCAGCATGTTCTACGATTTCAAAATCATATCTGCACAAGACATGTACACATACAAGATGGGACCGATTTCCCCCTATCTGTATCAGCAGTTCGTTTATTTCGGTAACAAAAAGAACGTCTATAAGTCCATTATGAAAGCATGTGACAAATGCAAGCCATACGATGAAGTCGAAGCGTTGTGCGATAATGAGCTGGTATCTGCAGCCGATAGAATAGCAATCCTCACAGCGTACGCACGCGATAAAAAAGAAGGCTACCTCGTAGCGGAGGCAGCCCTGAAGGTTGTAAAAGCACAGTTCAACGGTATATACGGAACAGCATATCAATCGCTGTACCGCGATAAGCATGTTTTGGCATATGATGAAGAGCACGACGAAGTGGACACCGTGGCGGCTGATGGCACAGACGGCACGGCATACGACGAAGATAATAATTCTGGAATTGATGTCCTGCAGGGATCCTATATTGCGCAGTGGTCCCGCATCGATATAGCAATGGCGGCCATGCTGGCCGTGAAACTGCATGCAGTACCGTTATATATTGCAACAGATTCAATCTATATGCTGATTACACAGGAGACAGATCCAGCAATTGGTGATATCTTCGACGGTAAAACAGCAGCATATCATACAGGCGATAATACATGTAAACCATTCAATAAGCAGACCAAGGCATTGATGAAGGACCGTCCGAACGGCCCGAATTTAGGCGGCATGGATTTCGAGCGCGACATTCAGACGATCTGCTACACGCAGCCGTTGAAGGTCATCTATCACCAGATCGGCGATAAAGAACCGACTATCACATTCTCCGGTGTATCTGCAGATGTGTTCTTTGCCAATTGCGACGATGTCTACAAGCGTTTACTGGACGACAACGGATACGTATCACGAATTGACAGCAACAAAACCCGCAAGATCATAAACGCCCTGGACAGTTCTGATGACGGTTTCGTTCTGGACACGGTACAGTTTGTAAACAACAACACATCATCCGAATCATACAACATTAACCGCGCAGCAGCCATCAAATGGAATTGAAATAACGAAGCCCGCCCCATCAGATGGAGCGGGTTTCTTCGATGAAATGCTGGAGTTTGTCTGCTGTCACGTCGTTGTCATAATATGCCCGGTTCGTTTTGATCATCCCCATGACGATTTTGTCTAACTGCCTACGGCTGTCGAAACCGACACGAACAGTCGGCATATACATTTTGTCCGGGTCCCATGTCGGTAAATACACATAGTCATCCTGCCGCCACTGTAGCGGCGTTGTTTTGTTATGGAAGAACACGCAGGACATACCGTCCGTTTCGATGATGTTCCCCTGGATAACCTTGTCACGCGAAGTAACAACCCAAAACCGCATCATCGTTTTGTATTTGTGCGACATGTAACGCGGCAGATGTGGCGACTGCTGGATTTCCCATTTACCACGCGTGATCATGCTGCCGCACTGGCCGGGCTGACCGTCGATGAGGAAGTATTTATCAGACGGCTGCGCCTTGTTCGACGCGCCTTCGGTCGACTCGCAGTACTCCAGCGCTAATGTACCGCCTGCTTTGTACTCATACTTCGTCACTGTCCCCTGCGGGACGTCATCAATACGGATACCGTACATGTCAAAATATGCACAGTTCGGGGATACAGTATTTGCGATCATGTAAACAATGATGTCCGTACGTCTACGGATGATCGTTGACAGAATGGACTGCCATTTTTTCCACTCGTTCGCTGTGTATCCTGCACCGTCTGCGATGAATTCGTCGAATATGATCGTGTAAATTGACGGGTAATCAGCGCCCTTGTAGTGATCTGATCGACTCAGCGCAAAAGCATATGCGCATGGCTGCTTGCATTTGTCGACCGTTGCGCCGTTCTCATCTGTACGGATCAGGTACCATTTGCCGCGGTAATATTGGACAGAGTTATATTTTCCCTTCGTGTACCATTTCAGCCAGCCGTTCGCCGTGCAACCGTTGAACAGATCGACGGCATTTGTTTTGATGTCCTCATCCCAGCGGCGAACATACGCGAATGCGTGTGTATAGCCTGAATCGATGAAGCGCATAAGGCCATCAAATACAATTGTAGGATATGTTTTACCGTTGGAACGTTCCCCGACAATCATTCTGAAATCGCAGCCGGTTTTGTTGATTTCGTCATTGTTACGGTATGCATAACTGCAGCCGCGCTCGTCGTATTCTGTCCGGTCATCAAATATCATCTTGCCGATTTTTTCAGGTGCAGGCACGGTTTTCTTCGTCGCCATTGTATCAGCTCCTTTTAAAATGACCCGCCCAAAACGGGCGGGCCGTGTTGTTTAAGTCAGGCTGACTTTCAGCCAGTTCGTGAAGAGGCCTGTAGCAATCTGACGCGAACGATGTGCGATGACGCCGTCCGCATATGCGAACTGATGCGTGCCCTTCGTTTCGATGATACATGCAAAACCCGGGCCGTTCGTTGCGGTGGACCCTACATTGTAGCGACCATCCTGTTTCAGCGCATCACAGTCTCCTGTATATGCTGTGTCGACGTCCTCACCTTCCAGGCATGCCCACGTTGTCCATGTGCTACCTACACAGTAACGTCTGTATACTGCCTTGATCGGGTAGTCATCCGTATTCACACCATGATCAATCACGCACTCCAGTGTCTGACAGATCGTAGCAGATGATCCGTTCTGTCCTGTATAGGATACAGTCAGTTTAACGCTGCGGTCACGTACCAGCGAATTCTTATATGGCTGGTTTGTGCGCGTTACGGATGTTGCTGTCGTGCCGTAATAAACGCCCGGCGTTTTGTACGTGTTATAGTCCAGGTTTACCAGCATCATTGATGCATCCTGTTTGTAACCCAACGAACCGCTGTTGTTGTTGGACAGTGAACGGAGATCAACCGCCGGAGCGTGCCACTGGTTGAATGACAGTTCAGACGTCCACATGTCAACGCCGGATGACTCGCGGACAAGGATGCTGTTCGGATATCCGGAGCGCGTACGGAAGGCAACCTGCATAACGTAGTCCGTGGAATCAGCCGCGCAGAATGTCAGAAGAATGCCGGCCTTGTCGTAGGGCCAATTCGCACAGCTGTAATCCGTGATGTTATACACCCCGGGATCCTTCAGCGCGTTGCAGTTACCGGTTGCGTCGACGTCAGTAACCTGAGAAGACAGGTCGCCAATGTGACCGAACAGGGTCTTGACCATCAGGGCTGCGGTGTCCCTGATGTCATGTGTCTGCCCGTCTGTCGTTGTAATAGTCGTTACATATGCCATAATAATTCCTCCTTATTATGAGAAGCTAAGGTCTGCGTTGTTAACCGTTGCCGCCGTCAAGCCGAGAGCTACACGACTAAGCGTATTCGTCTGCGTGCTGGTGCTGAAATCGAATTCGTGGCGCAGGATGAACGGAGCGCGTGTGGTCGGGTCTGTAACCATTACAGTAATATATCCAGCTGTACGATCCGCGTTCGTGAAATGTACGTTGCCATATGCTTCGGTGTACGCGATCGGATTGGTTACATTGTCATACGTCAGATAGTAGTTGACCGGGAGAACGTAGCGGTCGCCGCGGTCTGGACGAAGAGCAACATAGCGGGCAAGGGCTGCCTGAAAATCAGCGTCAGACATATTCAGCTGTGGGAGCCGGTCCGGATGGTCCGGATCGTCAACCTGGTTGTACCAAATAGGATTCGGGCGGTTTACGGTCATTGTTGTTCCACTCTGTCCAGCATTCATTGAAATGCTGTTGTCAGGCGTTACGTGATAAATGCCGCGGCCATTTCCGTCATCGAATACAGGTACACAGCGCAGCGCACCATTGCCGCCGGATTTCTCCGCGATCTCCAGACCATAGATTTCAGGCGTTACATTGGCTGTAAATGTACCGAGCGCAAGCGACGTAAACGCAGGCGGGTCTGCGTCAATGATAGGCGGGATAATAACCTTTGTGCCGATAGGACGCTGATACAGAATCTGAATATCGATTGTATTCTGGTTGATCTGGTCGATCAGTTCGTCATCAACGTTGATGTTCGTGTGCTTCACGCCCTGGCCGAAGTAGATGCCGATACCGGCTTCGTACGTGCTTGCCGCTACGCGGTCGTCCAGGTCAGCGATCTGCGCATCCTGCAGAACGTCATGCGCTTCGATCGCATCAATATCAGCCTCTGCTGTATCCATACGGCCTTCCAGCGATACAATATCAGCTTCTGCCGCGTCAAGCCTGCCGTCCTGCTCTGCGTCCTTCGCGATGAGCGCGCCGATCTGCGTGTCCTGCTGCGCGTTCTTGTCCTCTACGGCGGTCAGTCTGCCGTTCTGGACTACCTGCTCAGCTTCGATCGCGTCAAGGCGACCATCCTGCTGCGTGTTCTTATCTTCTGCTGCGTTCAGTCTGCTGTTCTGCGTTACCTGCTCAGCCTCGATTGCTGCAAGTCTGGTGTCCTGCTGCTCGTTCTTTGCTTCTACGCCATCCAAACGGACGTTCTGCGTTACCTGCTCGCCCTCGATTGTTGCCGTGCGGCCCTGCAGGTTCTGGATCGCTGCGGTGTTGGATGTGATGTTGTTCGTGTTGTCCTGGATCATTGCACGCGCTTCTGTATCGCGGATTTTCAATGTACCCTGAAAACCGGCAGAGGGACTGTCGAAATTGATACCATCCAAATATTTAGCTGCCATCAGTCGCCAACCTCCTTCTCTTTAATGGTGAGAATACATGTGTCCTCATCGTAGGACATTTCCCAGACGTCCCCGGCGATCTCGTTGAAGCGATGCGTCAGCTTCGCCAGCCATTCGATCGGTGACAGGTAATTCTCGAACGTTTCGGGAATGTACCTTACGGGGATGATAGGCGGTAATTTCTTCATTGTCAGACCTCCTTTAGTAGATGATGAAGAACAGTTCTTTAAGCTCCTCGATGACTTCATTGTAAATATTGATCATCGCTTTTCTGTAGCTGTTCATCATTTCAGCATACGTTCTGTTCATGTTCTGCTTGCCGTACAGATGCTTTCCGTCTGTATCGTGTGTTGCAGTGTCACGTGTCAGGTCGCCGTCGAAATCGGTAACCTTACCGTGCGTGAAGGTCTCCTCTCCTGATTCCTTACTGCCGCTGATTTGCTGTGTTCTGCCATAATCGCCGGACGTTGATCCGCGGAATTCTACGAATGTACCGTCAGGACCCTGCCCGATGTTGTACTGTCTGCCGGTGATGCTGTTCCCGTTATAACCTGTCGGAACGATGTTCTGATCATGCTGTACATGTCCTGTCTGTTTGTGGTAGTCTGTCAAATAGTCCTGATCTGTAATGCCTGAAATACTACCCTGCGGTGTATCGTTGTTGTACTGCCAGTTCTCGCTGTCGCCTACCATCTCACCGGATGCTGTCATGCCGTCAGTGTCTGCGTCGATCATCTTGCCAAAACCAGTTGTATCTGTTCCGCTGTTCGTTGTTGTATCGTCGTGTACGTCGTGCTGATTGAATGTCTGGTCGTGCTGTCCGTCTGCCCAATAGTTCACGTCCTGGAATACCGGGAATTCCATTTTCGTGGATTCATAACGCTGATTGTACAGCGGCGCGATCTCGTTGAGTTTACGGTTGATACGCAGAACGAAATCGGAAGGAGTCTGTGCGCATACCTCATACTCCCAATAATGCTCCAGGATCATACGCCACAGGTCATTACGGTCATCACCATTGTCGAACAGGTCATAACGATCGGAGAAGATGAGCGGAGCAGCGGCGTTTGCGATTGTATCGACACGGTCGAATGCGTTGCCTGTCTGATCGTTGAAATACACGCCGGACATTTCCTCGCAGATTTCCGACAGGTTCATCGTGTATCTTGCCATTACTCCTCACTCTCCTTTTCTTTTTCTGTATCGTTATCCAGTTCAGACCAGCTATCGCCCTGTTCACCGTCAAGCGGCGTAATGATACGCTCCATCGATACAGTAATATCAAGTGGCTCAGGTGTATTCATGCTCAGTGCTGTGATCTGTTCTGCGCCCTGCAGTGCAGGTTTCAGACGTGATTCCTGCTGTATCATGCTGCCTGTAATTGTCTTTGCTACCTCAAACTCCGTCATACGCTCGTGTTTGGATTCCTCCTGCGATACGTTCGCAATACCCAGCGATGACAGCGCCTCGTTGAATGTGTTTGTGAACTCCTCACGGGCTGCGTCCAGCGCCTGGGGGATACCGTCCGTCAGGGGGTAAACCTTCAACGCTTCAAGATCAACTACACCGTCTTCAATGATAGCCGGCTTGAAATTGTAAATCTCTGTGAGAATAGCCTCAACCGCGACCTTGTTGTTTGATGTTGTGCGGATGAGGTATGGTGTCTTAAGGTTCTTCACACACTGGTCAATTGTCATTCTCAGATTAGCCAGACGACCGGCAAAGAATTCAACGTTTGCCAGTGTCGGAATGTCTGTCATGTTGTCATAGATGATTACGCTGTTTTCAGGTGTCAGGTCGTTGTACATGATGTTACCGAACAGCGTAGACGCGCCATAGCGCAGCGGCCGTCCGTTTGTATCGTACTTTTCGACCTTACCGAGGACCAGGCACAACCACTTCCCGAGCAGCGGGTCGTAGTGGATAACTGACTTGCCGGAGTTCATCAGGATACGCTCCAGAATGGACTTGTCGAAGTAGATCGGCCACCCCTCCCATACACGGACCGCAATGCCCAGCGTATAAAGCAGGTTGAAGTAGTAGTTTTTGGCATACGCCAAATTGAAAATATTGTAATCGTCCTTGCCGCGCCTCATTCTACTGTACAGCGTCGGTTCGTACTGTTCATAGATCGTCCTAATGGACGGTGGACGTTTTGCCATTGTATCACCTCATTTTATGCGAACGGGTCGCCAAATACATTTATTCCGCCTGTGCTGTTCGTTGTGTTCCACATCGTCACACCGACAGCAAACGCATTATTGATGTACGCCATTTCAGACTGATTTGCGCCGCTGCTTCCAGGCATTACAGCTGTTCCCTTCGCGGATGCGTATGTGTACCGTGCAGCACCATTCGCAGATATCTTGCCGATCTTGCCGCCCTGATTATATCCGTATCTGTCAAAATATGCATCAATCTTCCGCAGCACGTCGCCGGACACGGAGTATTGAGCGATTTTAATGTTCATGTTATACGTTTGGAAATCGCATTCATTGGGCGTTGTTGTACCGTACAATGTATCTGCCTGATTTTTCATATCAATGGCATTTGCACCCATCTCCAACGGTTTTGTGATTGCTGAGATCATACCGCCGATGTTAGGCGTTCCCTCCGAGCTGAATGCTGCAGGGGTCTTGACGCTTTGCGTCTGGCCGATGCCAGCTCCCGATGCATTTGGTGTATGCACAAACGATTCTGAACCAGGTGTGTATGAACCGCCAGCAAATACAGGCAATACAGACGCTGCCGCGTTGATGAACCCGGAAACATACTGCATAGCGATCGACGCCTTGTTCTGCGAATAGTACGTGTACCAGTTATCGATTTTCCACGACGTGGTCGGGTATCCCGTGACCTCAACGGATCTGCAATAGTTACGGCCTGCGATTGCATATCCAGATGCACCGCCTACGCCGTCTTCGTCGTAGCCTTCCGGTCCGCATTTTATAGTAACAGGCGGAACCGCTACCGTATCAATACCGATACAGAATTTTGCGTTGCCGTTTGTCTGCCATTTTTCAAATTTCAGATCAACACGATTGCCGGAATTTGTATAAATTGCTGCGTAGTGATACGGGTAAAATGCTGTTTTGGCGTATCGTGTTTCGTATCCGTTGATTGTGCGTCGTGCGCTGTAGTTGTAAACCTCAACGCTGCGCTCGCGGGACATGAACTGTCCGGCGTCTGGATACATAGGATCAGGAATGCCGCCGGGGTTGTTGAACCCGACGTCAGGTACAAGGAAAATGCCTTTCAACTGGTCCGGGTCTGTCAGGGATGTCGTAAATGTGTTGATTTGGTTCTCGATGTTATTGTCGAGCGGGAATACAACACCAGCAAGCGCGGACGGTACACGACCAAGCCTGCATGAGAATACAGCGTTATTGTTCGGAACGTACAAGACAAGAACATGAACAGCGTTCAGATCTACACCAAGTGCCGCCGTATCGGTCGCGTCGTGCTGGAAAACGTTACCTGTTGCGAATGGCATTTCCTCAGGAATGTTATTATTGTAGCTGTCCCTGCCGTTTGTTGTGTGACGCACAAGCTGAGTGTCACAGAACTGTCCATTGTCAACAAGATATGTCATCAACGGGTCGATTACACAATGAAAACGCCACATAGACTCGCCTTGCCGCGTGCTGTCGTTGATGTATCGGCAGCCGAACACATACGCAAAATACGACTTGCCGCGGTTGTCCTCAACGTAGCAATAATTGACCGATGTTGCGAATGCGTTGTTGCAGGTCAAATCGAGATCGAAGTTACCTGATGCACTATCATATCGCGGTATCATGATGTTGTCGAAGCTTCTATGTGTCAGCTGATCCATCCACGCTTTTTTCGCCGCAAGCGATGACGGATACAGTGTATTCATATCACCCTGTGTAAACGGGCAGCCGCTGTACAGCGTCGCCTTTGATGTGTATTGTGAGCTCATTTGTTCACCTTCTTTTTAAGAAGGGGCCCGGAGGCCCCTAATTGTTGTTATCAGGCGGTGACGGTTACGTCAACGGTTGCGGTCTTCGTGCTGTCGAAGTCGGATGTTGCGGTGATGGTTGCAGTACCTGCGGAAACCGCACGAATGCAGCCGAACGCGTCAACTGTTGCGACATCAGGATCAGAAGAGGTCCAGATGATGGTCTTCGGAGCGAAGCCGGTAGTTGCTACGGTAGCCATAGCGGTTACAGAAGCGCTTACGGGGAGCGTTACCTCGTCGATGTTGAGGGTTACAGAGGTTACTGTCTGCTCTGTACCTACAAGCATGATAGCGTTGCGGAACGGGGAAGCGGACAGGATCTTCTGTACGTGGTACCAGTTGTTGTAATAGAGACCCTCACCGTTTACAGGGGAAGTGTGAGACTCGATGTAAGCATCGTAGATCTGGAACCACTCCTCATCTACTACGAATGCAACGATGTTGTCGAGGGAGTCAAGCTCTGCCTTCGTAAAGCTATGATAGCCTTCCTCGCCCGCAAAGAGTGCATCGAGGCGCTCTACGTCGAGATCCTTCCAAGGCGGGAGAATGACCTTCTGGCCGAGGAACTCAGCCTTGTCCATGTTGAACGCAGAAGCAAGAACCTTTACGTCCATTGTAGCGTTGAGGGAAGTGCTGATGAAGAAGCGGAGACGATCCATAGGAGTCTCATTGAGAACCTTCATCAAATTGTACTTGCGGGTCGGGAACTCCAGCTCAGAACGGATAGCACGCGCTACAGCGACAACATTCTCCAGATTCTGAACAGTGGTAGGAGGTGCAACCTCTACAGCCGTTACGTTGCCATCGAAGATGTTGATTGCGATAAGGTATCTTACAGCCTGGTACAGGTCGTATTCTGCGGCCTTATACATAGAACCGATAACCTGCGCAATGAGGCGCTCAACGCCGGAAGCATTGGTGAATGCCTTGCGGATGTCGACGTCCTGGATGGTGGACTTGTAGAATTTGGTGTAATTGAGGGTGTGGAACACAGCCTTTACATCCGGGATCTCACGCTTCATCCAGTTCTGCTCAGCGACCGCGGGGTCGAACTGATGGGGCTTCGCGATGTCAACGAAGATCTCCTCGACGGTCTCACCGTAATCGAGGACGCCCTTGTTAGCCCAGCCAAAGGGGTTCTTCCAGTACTGATCGGATGCGAAGATGACCTTGCCGATTCTATTGATGAGACCGTTGATGAACTCATTGTACAGAACCGGGAAGTCAATCAGCACTGCGCCGATCTTGCGGATGACCGCTGCGTCATTTGTTGCGTACGGTACCGCGTTCTTGTAGTCTGCTGAAGCGCCGTTACGGATCGCATTCAATACGTCTACGGGAGAACCCGTAAGGTCGCGCTCCAGCTGTCGTGGTTTTCTTGCCATGGTGTTTTTCTCCTTTCAGATTAGAAAATTGAGTCAAAGGAATCGACAGACTCAGCGGCCTCACGTTCCTTATCTTCCTTTGTTTCCGTTTCGTTCTTGACCTCGTTTTCGGTCAAT
>RHMF01000511.1_pt1 | contig 16702 bp, 14 predicted proteins | sample 5365151 | NCBI WGS metagenome assembly RHMF01 (sample SAMN10266501, study PRJNA497801) | feces metagenome | isolation source: feces | host: Bos taurus | place: China: Prairie of Fairy Mountain | collected 2017-08-14 | reverse complement strand
CGAACAAGAGGAGTAGCTTTGCATGGACAACAGACAACGGTCGGGGGCAGCAGCCGGAATTATGGAATTGCGGAGGCTACGCCGGATTTACGGATTCACGGAAAATTGGCTTCGCTTTGCTACGCCGGACAACAAGACCATTAGTCAACGAGACAACGAGTCGTGCGGCAGCACTTGTAGTCTTGTAGTCTGCTGAGCGGTAGCGAAGCATTTGCGGTAGGCGGCATTAGAAAATATGCTTGTTTTGGGTCGATGAGATATGCAATAGGGATAGGCTTTTTTTAACGGAAGATACTTTTTTTGTATTCTGCGAAAAAAGTTGTATCTTTGCAAAAAATATTAAACATGTTTATTGAAGTACTAAAGTCTAAAATTCATAGAGTTACAGTAAAAGAAGCTAATTTGGATTATATCGGAAGTATCACCATCGACGAAGATTTGATGGATGCCGTTAATCTGATAGAGAACGAAAGGGTTGATATTTATAATATCACCAATGGCGAACGTTTCAGCACCTATGCCATTAAAGGCGAACGTGGTAGCGGTATAATAGGTATCAATGGTGCTGCTGCTCATAAAGCCGGTGTTGGCGACCTTATTATAATAGCTTCGTATGCATCGATGGATTTTGAAGAAGCCAAAACTTTTACTCCGTCGGTTGTATTTCCTAAAGACAACAAGTTGCGTTAGAGCCTTTTAAAAAAACGAATACCATTTATTTTATATCATGCTGAAAAAGATTGGCAATATAATAAAGTTTGTGCTTTTTATAGGTTTGGGTGTGTTTTTCATTTATTGGTTTTTGTCGAAACTCACCGCCGACGAGAAGGCACAGATATGGGAGGCATTTGGCAACGTTAATTATTTTTGGGTTGCCGTTGTTTTTGCCATAGGCGTGCTAAGCCATTTTGTGCGTGCCTTGAGGTGGAAGTTGCTTTTCGAACCTCTCAACTATAAGCCATCTACTTCCACTACTTTTGGAGCAGTGATGATAGCCTATTTGGCCAACTTGGCTGTGCCTCGTTTGGGCGAAGTGCTACGTTGCGGTATATTGAACCGTTACGAAAAAATACCTATCCAAACCTCGCTGGGTACTGTGGTTACCGAACGTGTGATAGACCTTGTGGGGTTTGCTCTTACCGTTTTATTGGGGTTGATATTGGAATTTAATTTGCTTAAAGATTATTTGTATGATGCATTGTCGCAAAAGATGGCGGTGCCAAGCCTTGCCACTTTGGCGGTGGTGGGCATAGCGGCTGCCGTGCTTTGTGTGGTATTGTACAGAATATTTCGCCAACGATTGATGAGGATACCTTTGTTTGCCAAGATGATACAGATGCTGTTGGGCTTTTGGCAGGGAATAAAAAGTATATTGTATCTTCGTAAACCATGGTTGTTTGTATTATATAGTGTATTGATATATTTTCTTTATTTCTTGAGTGGCTATGTGGCTTTTTGGGTGTTGCCCGAAACAATGCACCTTACAATGCTTACCGCTCTTATGGTATACATATTTGGCTCGGTGGGCATGATGATAACTCCCGGAGGTATAGGATTATATCCGGCTTTGATAGCCGAAACATTGGCTATATATAAGGTTGCCAAACCCATAGGTTATGCTTTGGGGTGGATATCGTGGGGTGTGCAACAGGTGGTAACATTGGTTTTGGGAATGGGCTACCTTATAGCATTGCCGCTGATGAAAAAGAAAAACTGTGGCGAAACAGACAAATAAGACTATGGCTATGAAATATTTGGAACAGATAAAAAATAAAATAGTATTGGCCGACGATTTGCGTGCCATTATGGATAAGGAGCAGGCTGCAGGACGTAAGTTTGCTTTTTCGAATGGTTGTTTCGACCTTGTGCATCAAGGCCACATCGACTATTTGTCGAAAAGTCGCGATTTGGCCGACTATCTTATTATAGGATTAAACAGCGACGCTTCGGTGCGACGACTAAAAGGGCCTCGCCGTCCTATCAACGACGAATACAGTCGTGCTTTGATGTTGGCATCGTTTGTGTTTGTGGATTATGTGGTATTGTTTGCCGACGATACGCCTTACAATCTTATAAAGACTCTGCAACCCGATATATTGATAAAGGGCAGCGACTATAAGGTGGAGGATATAGTTGGCTACGACATAGTAACGGCACGTGGCGGAAAGGTGGCAACGCTGGATTTTGTGCCGGGCTTTTCCACTTCGCTGATAGAGCAACGCATACTGCAGGAAAAAGAATAATATTTGGCTGTATATGCTTGTGAATGTGATATAACACTAATGTAGAACGATAAAATATTTTGCCGATATGCAAAAAAGATAGAGATATTTGTGGTAAGTTCGAAAAAAAACAAGTATCTTTGCACCTTTAATTTGAAACTATAAAACATAAATAATATATTCATTATAAAATAAATATGGACAGAAAGAGTATAATAGGACTTATTCTTATTTTCTTGGTTTTTATGGGGTATATGTGGTGGACAGCCCCATCGGAAGAAGAATTGGCAGCACAACGTGCCATGCGCGATTCGATAATGAGAGTTGAACAATTACGTATCGACTCGTTGGAAAAAGCCCAAGCCATGTCGGTGACTCAAACCGAAACTATCGAAAATCAACTTAAATCATCTAACGACAGTGTTCGCAACGCCGCTTATTCGCTTGCAAAGAAAGAATTGGGCGTGTTTTCGAACAATATCGATGGCGATTCGATAACACTAACCGTAAACAACGAAGTATTCAGCCTTCAATTTTCGAATGTAGGCGCCTCTATTAAATCGGCTATATTGTCGGACTATCGCACTTATGATAGTTTGCCTTTACAATTGTTGTCGCCAAACGAACAACTAAACCTTGTATTTTTGGCTCAAGGCAACAAGGCTATAAACACCGAACGTCTTGTGTTTAAGACCTATTGCAACAATGTGCCTCTTACTGCCGACACCGAGCTTAACGTAGAAAAAGATTCGCTCTTGATAAGCATGCGTGCTTATACCGACGATAGTGTGGGATACAACAAAAATCAATACTTGGAATTCCGCTACATTGTATATCCTGAAACTTATTTGGTGGATTTCGACATAGTATTTCATGGTTTGGAAGAAGTGGTACAGGTGCAACCTTATTTGGATTTGTATTGGAACAACGACTTGCTTCGTCAAGAAAAGAACAAAGACAACGAACGCCGCACCTCGTCGATATACTTTAAACCAATATCTGACGATGTTGACTATATAGGCGAAGGACGTGATGAAGTGGACAAACAGAACACTCCTTTACAATGGATTTCGTTTAAGCAACAGTATTTCTGTAATGTTTTAATTGCAGATAAAGAATTTACCAATGCTGACCTTGAGGTGTCGACCGATAAGAGAGATACCAATTCGCATTATCTTTGCGATATGAGTGCAGTAATAGGTTTGCCTTACGAATCTAAAAACGACTACACTATGGGTATGCAGTTCTATTTCGGACCTAACAAATACCGCGAGTTGGCCGATATAGGTATGCAGTTAGACCGTCAGGTGCAGTTGGGTTGGGGATTCTTCTTATTGCAATGGATCAACCGTTTTGTGGTTATCCCTGTATTCAACTTCCTCGAAACTTTCAATTGGAACTATGGTGTAATCATATTGGTACTTACATTATTGGTTAAGTTGGTGCTATTCCCCATAGCATTCAAATCGTATCGTTCGTCGGCTGTGATGAGAGTGTTGCAACCCGAAATTAACGAGATTAATGCCAAATATCCTAAGCAGGAAGATGCTATGAAGAAGCAACAAGCAGTTATGGCATTGTACAAAAAGGCCGGTGTAAGTCCTATGTCGGGTTGCTTGCCTATGTTGTTGCAATTCCCAATACTTATTGCTATGTTTCGTTTCTTCCCCGCTTGTATAGAACTTCGTCAACAAGGTTTCTGGTGGGTTGATGACCTTTCGAGCTACGATTCGATAGTGAACTTCGGATTCAATATTCCTCTTTATGGCGACCATATCAGTTTGTGGTGTTTCTTGATGTTTGCAGTAAACTTGCTTTACACACACATGACCATGAAACAACAAGCCGCCACCAACACTATGCCGGGTATGAAGTTTATGATGTATGCAATGCCTGTAATGATGTTGTTTGCATTGAATAGTTTCTCGGCCGCTTTGAACTACTATTATTTCTTGTCGATGTGTATCACCATAATACAAATGTGGGTAATACGCAAGATGACCGACGAAAACAAAATACGCGAAAAGATACGTTTGGCAACAATAAATGCGAAAAACAAACCTGTAAAGAAATCTAAGTTTATGCAACGCTTGGAAGAAATGCAACGTATGAACGAAGAATTGGAACGCCAAAGAGCCAACAACAAAAACAACAGAAAACGATAATAGTGAACCATAAATAATACATATTATAAATTTAAAAATAGCACATTATGATTTATGCACTTATTACAACGTTTATCATCGGCTACGCAATTATAGCTCTTGAACATCCGCTGAAGATAAACAAAACAGCGACAGCTCTTATATTAGGAGCATTGGTATGGACTTTCTGTGCCGTAGGTGGACATTATTCGCACGAACATCTTATTGAGCATTTGGGCGATACCGCCGAAATTTTGTTCTTCCTATTGGGTGCGATGACTATTGTGGAACTTATTGATCAATATCAAGGTTTCCGTATCATCACCGACCGTATTCAAACCAAAAACAAAAGAAAGTTGATATGGATTTTGAGTATTCTTACTTTCTTTATGTCGGCTTTGTTGGACAACCTTACTACATCAATAGTGATGTGTGCATTGCTACGTAAATTGGTTGGCGACAAAAATGAACGTTGGTTCTTTGCCGGTATGATTATTTTGGCTGCTAACGCAGGTGGTGCTTGGAGTCCTATTGGTGACGTTACTACCATTATGCTTTGGATAGGTGGTCAAGTAAGTACCGTTGATATTATTTTGAAAACCATAATACCAAGCCTTGTATCGCTTATATTGCCATTGGCTATCATCTCGCTTTCGATGAAAGGCGATGTTACTCGTCCCGAAAATGTAGATTCTAAAAGTGGTGTTGTTATTCCAAACAATTTGCGTGTACTTATCTTCGCAATGGGTATAGGCGCTTTATTGTTCGTTCCTATATTCAAAACTATCACTCACCTTCCTCCATACGTTGGTATGTTGTTAGGTTTGGGTGTGCTATGGGTAACATCTGAAATAATCAACCACAAATATAAAGATACTTATACTCCAAAGATTACCGATACACTTCAACGTATAGATACTCCAAGTATATTATTCTTTTTGGGTATATTGCTTGCAGTGGCAGGGTTGCAAAATGCCGGTATTCTTAAAATGTTGTCCGAAGCATTGGATTCTGCTTTCGGCGAAAACTTCTACTTAATCAACCTTATCATTGGTGTGTTGTCGTCTATTATCGACAATGTTCCTTTGGTAGCAGGTACTATGGGTATGTATCCTATAGCCGATATGGGTGCTTTTGCTGCTGATGGTTCGTTCTGGACTATGCTTGCTTACTGTGCTGGTACAGGTGGTAGTATACTTATCATTGGCTCGGCAGCAGGTGTTGCTGTTATGGGTATGGAAAAAATAGATTTTATTTGGTACTTGAAAAAAATATCGTGGCTTGCATTGTTGGGATATTTGGCAGGTGTCGGTGTATACACTCTTATGGATAAGTTTGGATACAACGCATGGATAGATTCTATTTTGATGTAGAAGATATTAATACTTAATGCTTTTTTAATTGTTTGTCATCAAAAGCCGAATGCTTTCATTCGGCTTTTTTAAAATTCAAAATATACTCCTTTAGATGAAACAACAAGAGAATAATACCTCGGTTAAGAAGCCCTTCTATAAACGAAAAGGTATCAGAATTACTTATTTCGTTTTGTTACATGCTTTTGCTTTGGCCGGTGCTGCTATAATAGGCGCATGGGGTGTGTATCAATTGGGCTTAACCAACAATAGAGGTGCTATAGACCAAAACAATCGTTATTTGGCTGAGATAGCCACCCTTGATGTTCCGACCGATTCGGTAAGTATGCAGGCTGCCGATGCTGATAGATTTATAAAACTTGCGGCATTCAACAAGATGTTTCCCTATAATGCTCATATCATTTGGGAGGCTTCGAAGTATTGCGAACGTCCGGAGATGTTAGATCAAATGATAGCCGCTGCCGAAGTGTATATCAAAAACAATCCCGAATACGATGCTTTGAAAGCCGAGTTGTCTTCGATAATGGGCAAGAACTATGCCACTGTGGACAGACATATAGTGCCATGGATGAATACCGAAGAGTGGGAAGCGCTTAAGGTGGCTATTCTTAAAGATAAGAAATTGATAGATAGTGCTGCATTGCTGACCGGAGTGGAGCCACGTTTGATAGTGGGTTGCCTGGTGGGAGAACAGATACGTTTGTTTAATTCCAAACGCGAGACTTATAAAAAATATCTCGGTCCGGTAAAGGTATTGTCGGTACAGTCGCAGTTCTCGTTGGGCGTTAACGGTATAAAGGAGTTTACAGCAAGACAGGTCGAAGCTAATTTAAAAAACGACACTTCGATATTTTATATGGGTAAAGAATATGAACACTTGCTGGATTTCAAAACAGCAGAGCCCGATACCGAACGTGTGGCACGTTTGGTGGATTATCGCAACCACTTGTATTCGTATATCTACACGGGATGTATATTGCACCAAACCATGTTGCAATGGCGTCGTTCGGGATATGATATTTCCAACCGTCCCGACTTGTTGTTCACCTTGTTCAATGTAGGTTTTCCTCAATCCAAACCTAAACCCGACCCCAAATGTGGTGGCTCGCATATAACAGTGCATGATAAGATATATACGTTTGGAGCCATAGGTTTCGATTTTTATTACTCGGGCGAGTTGGCAGAAGAATTTCCGCTACATTCACAACGTTTTAGAATGGAAGAGCCGAAAAAGAGCAATAATTCTGACGACGACACTTTGCATAAGTATGTAAGTATAGTACTATAATCGAAAAAAAACGAAACAACCATATAGAGACGCATCATGGTGTGTCTCTTTTTTTTATATCTTCATTATCATGTATTTGTGGTTGGTTTACCAAATTAAAATGAATAGTTGCCGAAGTGTAAATTCAGGGTGCTAAAATATGTTTAAATAGTGTTGATAAATTGGGCTGTAAAAAGGGGTGTTATTTCGAAAAAAAAACGTATCTTTGCACGTTCAAAATAAAAAAATAAATAGATATGGCAGACGAAGAAGTAGTTAAAAATCAAGCTAATTACAGTGCCGATAATATTACGGTATTGGAAGGGTTAGAGGCAGTAAGAATGCGTCCGGCGATGTACATTGGCGATGTAAACGAGCGAGGATTGCACCATTTGGTATACGAAGTGGTAGACAACTCGATTGACGAAGCACTTGCCGGCTATTGTAACAAGATAAATGTAACAATATACGAAGATAATTCTATTTCGGTTGAAGATAATGGTCGTGGTATCCCTGTTGATATGCACGAAAAAGAAAAACGTTCGGCATTGGAAGTGGTAATGACCGTATTGCATGCCGGAGGTAAATTTGACAAAGGTAGCTACAAAGTGTCGGGAGGTTTGCATGGTGTGGGTGTATCGTGTGTGAATGCTCTTTCCGATCATCTTGATGTAGAAGTGTATCGTAACGGAACAATTTATCGTCAAGAGTATGAACGTGGCAAACCTTTATATGCTGTAAAAGAAGTGGGAACTACCGAAAAGCGTGGTACCCGTGTGCATTTCCACCCCGATGCAACAATATTTTCGGTGTCGGAATATAAGTTTGACACATTGGCAAGCCGCCTTCGCGAGTTGGCATTCCTTAACAAAGGTATAGAACTTAACCTCGAAGACAGAAGAGTGGTTAACGAAGACGGTTCGTTTTTAAGTGTACATTTTTATTCCGAAAACGGATTGAAGGACTTTATTTCTTACCTCGACGAAACACGCGAAAAGATAATGCCCGATCCGATATGCATAGAAGGCGAGAAGCAAAATATCCCTATCGAGATTGCTATGCAGTACAACACCTCGTTTTCTGAAAACTTACATTCATATGTAAACAATATCAACACACATGAAGGAGGTACGCACTTGGCCGGTTTCCGTCGTGGGTTGACTCGTACATTGAAAGCCTATGCCGATAAATCGGGTATGTTGGCTAAACTTAAATTCGATATCACCGGCGACGACTTTCGTGAAGGTTTGACGGCAATTATTTCCGTTAAGGTGGCCGAACCTCAATTTGAAGGCCAAACCAAAACCAAACTTGGTAACACCGAAGTAATGGGTGCGGTAGACGTTATAGTAAGCGAATTGCTTACTAACTACCTTGAAGAAAACCCAAAAGAAGCCAAGATGATAGTGGACAAGGTGATATTGGCAGCTCAAGCACGCCATGCTGCTCGTAAGGCTCGCGAAATGGTACAACGCCAAACAGCATTTAGCGGTGGCGGTTTGCCCGGAAAATTGGCCGACTGTTCCGACAAAGATCCATCAATGTGTGAGATATATTTGGTGGAAGGGGATTCGGCAGGTGGTTCGGCTAAGAGTGGTCGCGATCGTAGATTCCAAGCCATATTGCCTTTGAGAGGTAAGATATTGAATGTGGAAAAAGCTATGCAACATCGTGCTTTCGAGAGCGAAGAAATAAAGAATATATATACCGCTCTTGGTGTATCGATAGGAACAAGCGACGACAGCAAGGCGTTGAACATGGAAAAACTAAGGTATCATAAAGTTATAATTATGACCGATGCCGATGTGGACGGAAGCCACATTGCAACTCTTATCCTTACTTTCTTCTTCCGCTATATGCGCGAACTTATCGAAGGAGGCTATGTATATATAGCTACTCCACCTCTATATCAAGTTAAGAAAGGTAAACGCGAAGAATATTGTTGGAACGAAGAACAACGTTTGGCACTTATCGATGAGATGGGTGGTGGAAAAGAAAGTTCGTTGACGATTCAACGATACAAAGGTTTGGGTGAAATGAACCCGCAACAATTGTGGGACACAACTATGAATCCCGACACTCGTACTCTTAGACAAGTGCAGATAGAAAATGCCGCCGAAGCCGACAGAATATTCTCGATGCTTATGGGCGACGACGTTCCTCCTCGTAGAGAGTTTATTGAACAAAATGCTACATACGCTAACATTGATGCATAGCATTATGCCGCAATGCACAGTATGATTGATATATGGAAAAGAAGCAGATGAATTGATTAATGGTTCGTCGCTTCTTTTTCTTTTAATATATATGTATGACTGTATTGTATATTTTTAATCCCGAACACGACTTGGCTTTGGCCAATGGCAGTCCGTTTTTTAATGCTCCGTTGTCGGCTATGCAGTTTGCCGCCGACTGCTATGGTGTGCTGTCGTGGCTGTTTGACGATAATCACGATGTAGAAGGAAATATATCGTGTTGTTGCAGTATGCTTAAAAATAGCGACCTTTCGGCTATGCCAATAACTTCGGTGGTGCCGTGGGGATGGGATGCGGCACTGTGTTATGCCTTGCAAAAAGCAGGTGTCGACAATGATGTTATGCCCACAGCCGCACAAATATCGGATATACGCATGTTGTCGAATAGGCAAACGGCTATAGATGCGTTGGCATATTTGGCACAACGGCATGGCTTGGATATATCGGTGCCTAAGGCCGCCGGTTGTATAGACGATGCAGTGGCGGAAGCCAAACGCTATGCTTCGGTAGTATATAAAATGCCGTGGTCGGGGAGCGGAAAAGGGATAAGGATATGCCGAAACGACCTTACTGTCAACGATATCAAATGGCTGCAAAATGTAATAGACAAGCAGGGTGCCGTTGTTTGCGAGAGATATCACAATGTAATATGCAACTTTGCCATGGAGTTTATGGCCGACGATGGCATTGAATTTGTGGGTTATTCGCTATTCGATGTGGGTGGTGTGGGCTACAAAAGCAGTCGTCTGATGAGCGACCGGGCTATAGAATGCCACCTGTCTCAGTGGATCGATATACCCACTTTGCTGTTGTATAAGTCTGATATAATGGAATATATGTCGGTATTACTGAGGGGGAGATATAAAGGATATTTTGGAGTGGATATGTATGTCTATTTCGAAGAGGGTAGGTATAAGTTAAACCCCATGGTGGAGATAAACCTGAGAATGACAATGGGACTAGTGGCAAATATATTGCGAAAAAAAATGTTGTGTACCGATAATCAGAAACTGACTGTGCATTACGATGGTAGGAGAGATGTTGTGTCGGACCATCATAGGTATATGCAGGAAACCCATCCTTTAAGGTATAGCGACCAAGGTAAGATACAATCGGGGTATTTATCGCTGACACAACCTACCGAACATTCGCACTACAATATCTACATATCCGACTTATAAAACGCGGCGAAATTGTATCACTATGTTATAGAATTTTCCTCACGAGGAAAGTTTGTCGGCATCGCGATGTTATAGAAATTTCCTCGCGAGGAAAATTTATCGGCATCGCGATGTATTTTTTGTATTATATCAAGCCGTATGTATCCCTCTTTTATACTTCGTAAATGTTTGATAGATAGTTATTATTTGTATTACCGAAAATAAATGTGGCAAAAAGTTTTGTTATCTCGCTTAAAAGCAGTAATTTTGCACACCGTAAATAAATGGGAGATATATTGTAATGAAGGTATTTTTGTTGGTTTTGGTAGTAACCATAGTTGTTGTATTATTGGCATTTTGGGGTATAGGTATCAAGATGATTGTTAAGAAAAATGGCGAGTTTAAACGTCATTGCAGTTCTGTGGACCCTCTTACCGGCGACAAACATGGTTGTGTGTGTGGCAAAACTATTTTGGATGACTGCGATACAAAACGTTATTCGCCTTTGGAAGTGAACCGCGAGCTATTGGAAGAGTGTGGCAATCTGCCTAAACGTGATAGTCAAAAATAGGTATAAACATGCTTTTACCGGTGGTTGTAGTCTGCCGATTTTAGTTTGTTTGTCATTGGCTGAGGCAAAGGAATTTTATAGAAGTTCTTTTATAATAATTAACCTCAAACGTGTTGTAAATCATTTGTATAGCTATATGTGGTGATAAATACTGCTATAAAAATACATAAACAATTTTGAAATATCCTATAAAAAACATACCTTTGTATGTCTTTTGTATAGATATGTGTCGGCTGTATATGCGTTATAAATAGCTGATTAATATGGTGATATTACAAATGTTCATTAATATGTGTTTGTATTAAGGCACAAAAAAGTTTTGAACAGATGTAATTTTTGCAATAAGTCTATTACAATAAAAATATATCGGCATATATGCAAAAGAGCAAGGAACAGATTTAGCATTTGTTTGTTTGAGATATAACTAAACTACATAACAAGATAAATATAGAAAATATGGCAAAGAAGAGAGTAATGGTATTGACCGGCGGAGGCGATTGTCCGGGATTGAATGCGGTAATACGAGGTATAGTTAAACGAGCATCGTTGGAAAAAGATTGGGAGGTGATAGGTTGTATTGAATCGTTTAATGGAGTTTTGCGCGAACCTACCGAGATAGTGGTACTCGACGAAAAGTCGGTGGCCGGATTGCTTGTAGAGGGTGGCACCATATTGGGTACTACCAACAAAGGAGGCCCCTTTGCGTGGCCTATCAAAAATCAAGATGGCACATGGACTACGGTGGACCGCTCCGACGAGATGATACGCAAACTGCAATACATGGGTGTAGATGCAGTAATAAATATCGGTGGCGATGGATCGCAGCGCATATCGTTGGCTCTTAGTCAAAAAGGATTGAATATAGTGGGCGTGCCAAAAACTATCGACAACGATTTGTCGCTTACCGACTATACTTTCGGATTTCAAACAGCAGTGCAGATATGTACCGAGGCTATAGACAAATTGGTTACCACAGCGGCAAGCCACAACCGAGTGTTTATATTGGAAGTGATGGGTCGCGATGCCGGTTGGATAGCCTTACATTCGGCTATAGCAGGTGGTGCCGACGTATGTCTTATACCCGAAATACCCTACGATATAGAAAAGGTAAAAGCCAAGATCGAGAGTCGCTATGCCAATCGTCGAGGTTTTTGTAATATAGTTATAGCCGAAGGTGCCAAGCCTATAGGTGGCGATGTGGTTGGAAAAGTGTCCACCGAAGTGGGATACCAACATATACGTTTGGGAGGTGTGGCCGAAAAGTTGGCTATGGATTTGAAAAACATAGGTCTCGAACAAGATATAAGATATAGTATTTTGGGCCATTTGCAACGTGGTGGTATACCTACTGCTTACGACCGAATATTGGCTACCGAGTTTGGAGTAAGAGCTTTCGAGTTTGTAAAAGAAGGTCGCTTTGGCGAGATGGTGGCATACCATCATCCCGAGATAATAGGCGTGCCTTTGGCCGAAGCTGTAAGCAAGCCTAACTTGGTAACGCCCGATAATCGTTTGCTACACACTGCCAAAGGTTTGGGTATAGTGTTTGGCGACTAAGAGACTTAAATATTGATAAGAAAATAAAAATACATAAATAATATGGACAGTAAAAAGATAAAAAGTGCATTAGTTTCAGTCTTTTCGAAAGATGGATTGGAAGAAATAGTTAGAGAATTGGACAACCAAGGTGTGGTTATTTATTCGACAGGAGGTACATACGAATACATCAAAGGGTTGGGTATCGATGCCGTAACAGTGGAATCGCTTACAGGCTATCCTTCTATATTGGGTGGTCGTGTAAAAACATTGCACCCCAAAGTGTTTGGCGGTATATTGAGTCGTAGAGATATGTATTCGGATGGCGAACAACTAAGAGAATACGAAATACCCGAAATAGATTTGGTTATAGTAGACCTATATCCATTCGAAAAAACAGTGGCTTCGAATGCTTCGGAACAAGATATTATCGAAAAGATAGACATCGGAGGTATATCGCTTATACGTGCCGCCGCCAAAAACTTCAACGATGTGGTTATAGTACCTTCGATGGACTACTATGCCGAATTCTTGAAGTTGTATAAAGAAAACGATGGTCAAACTTCGTTGGAAATACGTCGTCGTTTTGCAGCATACGCTTTCAATGTGTCGTCGCACTACGATACTGCTATTTTCAATTACTTCAACCGCAAGGAAGAAATAGCCAATTTCAAATATAGCAGCACTGCCGGTATGGGATTGCGTTATGGCGAAAATCCTCACCAAAAAGGTTTCTATTATGGCAAGTTGAGCGATTGTTTCGACCAACTAAACGGAAAAGAAATATCTTACAACAACCTTATAGATATCGATGCCGCAATATCGCTTATCGACGATTTCGAAGCCCCTGCCTTTGCTATACTTAAACACAACAACGCTTGCGGTATGGCTGTTCGCAACGATTTGCTTGATGCATGGAAAGATACTTTGGCCGGCGACCCTGTATCGGCTTTCGGTGGTATTATTGTTACCAACCGTACCATCACCAAAGAAGTGGCTGAAGAAATGCACAAGATATTCTTCGAAGTGTGTATAGCTCCCGACTACGAAGCTGAAGCATTGGAAATATTGAAAGGAAAGAAAAACCGTATCATACTTAAACGTAAAGAGTTTGCCAAGAATGATGTAATGTTCCGTTCGGCATTGAATGGCGCTTTGGTACAAGAAAAAGACAATGTTGTGCCTACTATCGACGAAATGAAGAGTGTAACAACTACAGTTATATCGCCCGAAATGGCCGAAGATTTGGTATTTGCCACCATATTGGTAAAACATACAAAATCTAATGCTATAGTATTGGCTAAGGGCAAACAACTATTGGCAAGCGGTACCGGTCAAACCTCGCGTGTAGATGCTTTGAGACAGGCTATAGCCAAAGCTAAATCGTTTGGTTTCGACCTTAACGGTGCTGTAATGGCATCGGATGCTTTCTTCCCATTTGCCGATTGTGTAGAAATTGCACATGCCGAAGGTATTGCCGGTGTGGTGCATCCGGGAGGTTCTATCCATGACCAAGACTCGATAGACTATTGCCAAAACAATGGTATGGCTATGGCTATAACAGGAAAAAGACACTTCAAACACTAATAAATATACAACATAGGCAACTTCCAAAACACTATTCACACAAAGTTTTTGATAATAATTTATACAATTATTCTATATTTAGTGATATTGGAAGTTGCTTATTTTTCAATGTGTTGCATGGGGGAGAAAAATAAAATAAAAAAAATATATCTTTTTTTGTAACGAAATTGAAACTATTGCGTATCATATAAGCGAAAATTAAAGAGAAAATAGATATTATATACTATGGGATTATTTTCATTGTTTAATGCAGAGATTGCAATGGATTTGGGCACAGCCAACTCTATTGTTATACATAACGACCAGATTGTGATAGACGAGCCTTCTATAGTGGCAGTTAACAAGATTACTAATAAAATCGAGGCTGTAGGTAAGAAAGCTCAACAGATGCAAGGTAGAGAGAATCGTAATATCGAAACTATACGACCACTTAGAGATGGTGTGATAGCCGATTTTGAAATGGCACAACATCTTATAAGAGAGTTCATCAAAATGACAAACGCAACACGTTCGATATTGCCTCCCGCATTGAGAATGGTGATATGTATACCTTCGGGTATCACCAATGTGGAGGAACGTGCTGTAAGAGAATCGGCCGAACAAGCCGGTGCTAAAGAAATAAGAATGATCCACGAGCCAATGGCTGCCGCTATAGGCATAGGTATAGATGTGCTTGAACCTGTAGGACACATGGTGGTAGACATCGGAGGTGGTACTGCCGAGATTGCTGTAATATCGTTAGGCGGTATAGTATGCAACAAATCGGTAAGAGTGGCAGGCGACGACTTCAACGATAATATATGTGAGTATATGAAAAAGCAACACAACATGATTATCGGTGAACGTACTGCCGAAAGAGTAAAAATGGAAGTAGGTTCGGCAGTGTCGGACTTGGCAAATCCACCGGAAGACTTCCCAACATTGGGACGAGATATAGTAACAGGTATTCCTATCGAAAAGTATGTAAACTATAAAGAAATTGCACATGCTTTGGATAAATCGATAGCAAGAATTGAAACGGCAGTAATGGAAGCCTTGGCCGAAACGCCACCCGAATTGGCTGCCGATATATATAAAACCGGTATATACTTGGCCGGTGGTGGTTCGCTACTAAGAGGTTTAGACGCTCGTATTTCGGCAAAAACAAAATTGCAAGTGCATGTTGCCGAAGATCCTTTGAGAGCTGTGGCTCGTGGTACTGCAACAGCGTTGAAAAACTTCAACAAGTTCCACTTCCTTATAAAGTAAATTTTGTACCCTTAATAATGTTTTTGTTTTCGCCTGCATGTTGTGAAACATGTGGGCGTTTTTTTTATACAGATATTTGCCAAAAGGCAAAAGACCAACAGCCAATAGCCAACAACTACTAACTAATTCACCGTTGTCCTTACTAAAAAAATAAAAAACGTTAAATTTTCGACTGATCTATCTATTGTCAGGCTCTTATATACAAAAGGCCTTTGCCTATGCCGGGTCTTTTGCGATAGATATTATAGTTAACTAACAACAGACCAATGGTCTTTAGATTAAAGATTTTGACAATTATGTAAAATAAAACAATAGAATGGTCGTATATATTCTGTACTATGTTCGAACATGAAATTGAATGACAACGATATAAGAGAAACTCTGTTGGATCTGCATCCTATGCTTGTAGACATCGCAATGAAAAGCAAGGTGCCATTTGAAGAGGCCAACGACTATGCTCAAGAAACTTTAATGATATTGTGGCGTAGGAGAATATTGTTGTCGGTTGTGGAGGATATTAAAGCATATTCGGTGGTTATACTTTTAAATCTGATTAAAAAGGATATAAGTCAGAAAAAGAAGAAAAGAGAATATATAAATAGTATGGATGTAGAGGATATATCGCCTCCTGATGATGATATAGACTTCGAAAACCGACAAAGCATGTATTGCACAATAGCGTTGAGTATGTTGCCTCCGCTTGAACAACGTATAGTAGAAACACATGATATGGACGAAAAAAGCATTCGCGAAACTGCCGAAACTTTGAAAATATCGCAATACAAAGTGAAAACGACATTGGAAGCTGCTCATGAAAAAATGAAGAAGACAATAATTAAATTACTAAAAAGAGATGGATATTGGTGATAAAACATATAAAGAAATAGAAAAATTGCTAATCTTGTTTTACGAAGGCAGCATAGATGGCGACGACCAAGAACGCCTCTATTACTATTTCTTGCACCTCGATGAAGTGCCCGAAGAATGGGAAGCAGATGCAATACTTATACGGCAGTTGGCCATACGCCGCCACTGCCATAAGCAACGCAAGCAGTTGGAGGCTATGATGCAGAGTGCCCCACCCATACGCCACCGCCGAAGTTTGCGCTTGCAGCCTATGGCTTACAAAACTGCAGCTATGCTCTTGCTCTTTGTGGGCATAACAGCACTAATTTATCATGCATGGCATAATGCTTTGTTGCAACCCACGGCACCGTTGGCTATACAAAGCACGCCAGCCACTGCAACACAAGCACAGCAGAACCACCACGACAATAAGCCTGCAACCATAACCGATAATGAAATAAAAAACACTGCAGACCATACCACTAATAAGTAT
>RHMF01002444.1_pt1 | contig 16715 bp, 15 predicted proteins | sample 5365151 | NCBI WGS metagenome assembly RHMF01 (sample SAMN10266501, study PRJNA497801) | feces metagenome | isolation source: feces | host: Bos taurus | place: China: Prairie of Fairy Mountain | collected 2017-08-14 | reverse complement strand
GTTTCACGGTCAGTCGTAACAATTGGTGTCTGAGAAACGCCATCAATTTCTATTATTTCAGCGGCATTAACCTTCAAAAGAGGGAGAGCGATTGCTACTGTTCCCACAAGGATTGCCAATGAAAGCAACAACGACATGGCCTTTCTAAAAATTTTGTTCTTTTTCATTTTCATTACCTCCATTTTAATGAAAACTTTTTGCAAATTCATAATCAGATTTTATAAATTTGCTTAATTACTTGTTTTTTTGCTTTCTTCAACAAGTTTTTCAACCTGTTTCCGAAAAGCGCACGCTTTTTTACAAGCGTATTCGGGAATTTTTGAAAAATCCCCTGTTTCTGCTAAAGAAACTGCAGCACAGATATCGCAATTCTTACGATATTCACAGTCCTTACATTCCCTTGGCATTTTTATCTCTTCACGAGCCTGTTTCATAAATTCCCAGGCTGTGTTGAAATCCGTAATTTCCACAGATGGTTGTGACATCATCCCACAAGGAGTCATTTTACCGTCAAAGGTCACCCAAAATGAGCTTAAACCTGCTCTGCAGGAAATTCCCTCACACTCATCTGTAAGAAAATCTCTTTTACGACTTTCCTGACCCTTTTTCTGCATTTCAAACATCTCAACAAGCTTTTCTGCAGTAAGACTTTGAAGCTTGTTTTCAAAATCAACCTCTGCAGCCTCCTCAGGACTTAATCTGAACGCCTGACCACTTGCCCTTACAGGCTCAAAAATGTAGGTGACAGTTTTCATTTCTACTCCTAAGGCGTTTGCGTAATCCCTTGCTTTACTCAAATCGTCCTTATTAAGAGGTGTTACGGTATAATTCAAACGGATATTAACACCGTTATTCTTAAGACCTTCAATGGCCTTTTTCACCTTTTCATAGGCTTTACCGTTTCCGCAAAGCTCCTCATAAGTCCTTTCGGAGCAACCGTAGAGAGTGATGTTTATCTTCTGTGGTGGATAAACTCTGAAAAATTCTATATACTCATCGTCAATCAATGTGGCGTTGGTATTTATACTCAAAAGAAAGCCCATTTCACGAAGCTTTAAGTAAATCTCCTTAAAATCACTTCTCACAAGTGGCTCACCACCCGTAAGTAACAAATTTAAAGTGCCTCGTTTTTTACACTCCTCAGCAAGATTCAACCACCATTCGGTTGGTTTTTCCTGACTTTGTGCTTCCTTATTACAAATCCCCTTATGAATGTAACACATTTTACAATCAAGAGTACATCTTGAGGTAAGCTCAAATGTACCTGCAAGAGGAATTTTGCCAAAATCGGCTTTCATAAAAAGCTTATTTATAAATAAGTTATATGCGTTTTCCATAAGCAATCACTGTTATTCGTTTTTAAGTGCTGATTTCAAAGCCTCAACTGCTCTTTCATCAGGCGTACAATCAAGATGATAGACATTTACTGAATTAAGAATTCTGTTTATCAGCTCAACACACCTTAAAGGCACTCCGGGAGTCTGCATATCAATATATGTATTACCAAGAATTGCCTGCAAGCCGTTAACTGCTGTCAATCTTCTGACAGTGTTCTCTTTGCTTTGACCCAATTCGACTATCGCTTTAAGTGGTAGGATTTTATTTTCACAAATTCCGCTTGTTCCGCAAAAAGGAACTCCACAGGCACAAAGCCTTCCGTCAATAAAGCTGACTCCTGCCTTATCACCATTAATAACCGTTGCGCCTGCAAACCTTCGCCAAAGCTCAGCCTGAGTGCTTTTACCCGTTCCACAAGGTGCAGTGAATAAAATCGCTTCACCATCAGCCTCAATAAAAGAAGCGTGCATTAAAAGTGAATCATGGTGCAAAAGTGACTCAGCAAGACCGATTGTGCTCCACAAATAACGCTCATCAAGAAGGACATTAAAACTTTCTTCAACAAGTGTTATTTCCTTTTCAGAAAAATCGTCAAGAGCAGTTTTTACAACTGCACCATCGACAGTACCCATATAAACACGTTTGTAAAGCATATTGTCACTTATAAGGTAATCGCAATCCTGCTTTTTTGTCCACTCACCGTTTATATGTGGTAAATTCTCGGAAATTTTGCACTCAACAGTTATATCCTGTTTTGCAGAATTATCAAGGAATTTTTTCCAATTCTCGGAATCAGCAGGAAAGACGGGAGCACTAACCCCTATTCCCTTTCCGCATATAGAATAATTCCTCAACATCGACTATTCTCCCACTTTTCTATAATCGCTTAATTTTATCACGATTTTATATGTTTGTCAATTGTATATATTGCATATATTTCACCGATTTTTTTGTTTGCTATTTTCATTGAAATATGTTAAAATTGACAACAATATAATTTATGAAAGGTGATTTTATGACCAACAAGACCTTTAAAATAAAGCCTGGCTATGCTTTAAGGGAAATTGAGGGTGAATTCCTCGCTATTCCTTTTGCTCCTGAGCTTAATTCTGCAAATATTATCATTCTTAACCCTGTAAGCGGACTTCTCTGGGAAAAGCTTCAGAGTGAATCTACACTTTCACAGCTTGTTGAGGCTGTTACAGGTAATTTCTCTGTTGATGCTGAAACTGCTCAGAGTGATATTGAGGAATTTTTACAGCTTCTCAAGGATAATAATATGCTTGAATAAATGACTTAAAATGGAGGTAATGCTTATGAGTGTTATTTCTAAAGCAAAAAATCTTATAAATACAGCAAAGATATATACTGAAGCACAGCTTCTTATTACTCAGGCAGAAAACTATACTCATTATGAAGAACTTGAAAGCGAATATCTTTCAATGAAAACTCAATAAAAATTTAAGCGTTGCATTTGGGTCTCCCCACTTGCAACGCTTTTTGTTTATCCTATTGCCATTTTGAAGCAGATTGGTAAATCATTTTCAGATAAATTTCTAAGCTTGATTGTAAGTGCTTTTTCATCTCTTGTGAAGCTGATTTTTTCATCACTACCGAGTAATTCAATGCTTTCAATCAAGTAGTCGTGTGGATTATGCTTTTTAAGTGTCTTGATTTTAACAGTTTTTGATGGTCTCATCTGGAATACATAAAGATAACCATTTTTATATGTAAATCTGAAATCCTTATGTGTAAAGGCTTTTTCATCGCCATCCTGGAAGAAGCCGTCTTTTGCATTAACCTTACCTTCACCAAATTGTTTCCAGAAGGTTGTGCCGTAAATACCTTCACCGTTTACTTCAAGCCATTTACCCATTGTGAGAAGCACATTAGTTTCCTCGTCAGTAATTGTGCCGTCAGCTTTTGGTCCGATATTGATAAGCAAGTTACCATTTTTAGAAATAATATCAACAAGGTCACAAATTATCTGTCTTGCACTCTTGAATTTATTATCCGCTGTATAGCCCCAAGAATGTTTGCCGATTGCAGTATCTGTCTGCCAATAAATCGGTGAAATTCCTGTCAATGCTCCACGCTCAACATCAAAGGTTGCAACATTTGGTGGAAATGCCTCGTGCTTATAGTTGATTGTAACCTCTTTGCCCCATTCCTCTGCACGATTGTAATAATATGCAGCAAGCTTTTTAAGGTATGGCTTAAAGCTATGATTATGAATCCACCAGTCAAAATACAATACTGCTGGCTGATATTTATCAACGATTTCGCAGGTGCGTACAAGCCAATCCTCGAGCCATTCTTTACTTGCGCCCTCAGAATATGTGTCTGCAGTTGTTTTGTGAATGATTTTAGGGTCAAATGCTTCATTATAAACAGCAGGGCCATAGAAATCACGGAAAGTTTCGTCATTCACATCACTGTCACAAAGACGTCCCGGATTCATAAAGAAATAATGCTCTGCACGATGTGTTGAAGCACAAAGTGTAAGTCCTTGCTTTTCACATTCTGCCTTAAGCTCTCCAACAACGTCACGACAAGGTCCCATATCAACAGAATTCCACTGGTTAAATTCTGTTTCGTACATAGCAAAGCCATCGTGATGCTCTGCAACAGGCATAACGTATTTCATACCTGCTTTTTTGAAGAGAGAAACCCATTCTGAAGCATCAAATTTTTCAGCCTTGAACATAGGAATGAAATCTTTATAGCCGAATTTATCCTGAGGCCCCCAAGTTTTTCTGTGATGCTCAAATTCACGAACATCACGGTCATACATTCCTCTTGAATACCACTCGTTACCGAATGCAGGCACAGCATAAACACCCCAATGGATAAACACACCTAATTTATCGTGCATATACCAAGAAGGTACTTTGTGTTGAGAGAGTGACTCCCAATCAGCCTTAAATTTTCCTTTTTCATTGACTTCATCGATTAAATTTAAATATTCTTGTGTTGTCATCTTTTTACACCCCATATACATTCATTATTGTTCCCCATGGCGGAGAACACAAGCTTTTCTGTTTTATATGCACTTTCGTCATTTTGCTTGCAGAAAATACCCTCATATTCTATACCGTCAACGGTAATAGTAACATAATTTGTTCCGTCTTTGATTTTCCAACTTCCGCTGACATCCTTTGAGGATACAGCAGTGTTTTCTTTGATTTCTTCATAATTTTTAAGACCTGTAATTGTACCGTCAGCATTAAATACTACAATCTGTGTCGGTGCAATAATATTGTTTACACCTGACCATTCGGTACATCCGTTACTGATTGTGCCGTGATTGATAAATTCATATTCACCGCATATTTCATAAAGTGAATATTCTCTATTCTCAATTGTTTCACCTGTGTATTCAAATGGTAGCACAACTGCCCAGCCGTTTTCAGTTCTTGCCATCTGATGCACTCTTACCTGATGTCCCTCATGTCCGTAATTAAATCTTGTATGATAAATCTGGAACATCTTTCCGTTATCGGTTACTATTGACGATGAGTGACCGCCTGCAAGATAAGCAGTATCAAGGCAATCGAATTTATAGTTACCAAAAAGCTTTGTACCGCTATTCACATAGTCAAGAGCATCATTTCCTGCACAGTCAACATAAGGTCCGTCAACATTTTTACTGCGATATTCTCTTATATTGTAGCCACCAAGAGCGTTAAGACCACAGTATGTAAGATAAAAATAGTAATAATCACTTACAGGGTCGTAGGTAATATATGGACCTTCACCCGAGCCCTCATTCATCTCATTTGTGCGACTAAGACGCTTACCAAAATAAATATCGTAGCCATCAGTTTTCTTCATATATTCATAGTCAGGCTCACCTGTTTCCTCAACGAGAGGCATAATACGGATTCCACCTGAATATGAACCATAGACCATCCATAAGCTTCCGTTTTCATCATAAAAAACAGTTGGGTCAATTGCATTAGGATAATCTGCTATATTGTAATTTCCATTATCCTTGAAGAATGGTGCATTATTGATTTCAGAATATGAAAATGTTCCATTTTCTAAAAGCTCTCCCATATTTGTAAATGAATAATGTGTAGGATATTTTGGTGCAAATAAAGCTTTTGTTAGATTATTCATACCTGAATACACTATTCCCTTAACATTTTCATAAGGACCTTCGATATTATCACTTGTGCCGAACCATATTACTGAATTTGCAGTACCCCAAATTGATGAACAAGCATAATAGCAGTATTTACCCATTGCTTCGTTGTAAATCACATCTGCTGCCCATACACCTGTTTCCCATTTGTTTTCGTCATAGTTTTTCCACGTCTGAAAAGCATCTGTCCAGGCAAGAGGCTCCTTAAGTGCTTCACGGAGAGTGTTGCCCTCAGGAACTAGCATTCTGTTGTTATCATGAACACCACAGGCAACATTTTCCCAACTTCTTAAATCTGTGCTTTTTCCCGCACAAGCGTGTGAACCGAAAACATAATATGTACCGTCTTTATCCTGAACTATTGACGGGTCGTGAACGCTTACTCTTCCATCACCTGCATAGCAAGAACCATCACCGGGCATTTCAAATTGCTTCGCTTCAATCTTTTCTGCTGCAGGATTACCAAAAAGTGATGAGAGGGCACACATAATCGCAGTAATCCCTGAAATTATTTTATATACAAATGCATTCATTATTCTCTCATCCTATCACTATATTTTTTCAACATTATATTATCATAATATGAGTATAAATTACACGACATAAATCTTTACAAAATGTCGTATCGATGTTAATATGTATATGATATTATTAAAAGGAAGATTAAAATGATTAGTTTTAAATGGAATGATTTTGATTTTACCGTTATGCAATTCGGCAAGGGTATCTTCGAAAAGAATATGGCAGGACATAGTCATTCGAAAAACAGTTATGAACTTCATCTGATTGTTGGTGGTGAAGGGATTCTTACCACCGATACAAAAAGCTACCAATTATCTGAAGGTGACTTTTTTGTGACAGGACCTAACATTTATCATCAACAATCAACTAATCCTGAAAATCCTTTACAAGAAATTTTTATTTATCTTCAGGCATCTGAAAGAAAAACAAAAAATTCCCTTGTTTCAACATTTCTTGCGACACATTTTCATTATGAAAAAAATTGCAGATTTAAGGACACCTTTATTAAGATTCTTGAAGAGGATAAGGAACGAAAATGGGGTTACACATCTAATATCGGAGCACTTATGCAATATCTCTTAACGAAAATTACAAGATGCTATTGGCCTGACTTCAATATAATTGAAGAAGAAAGTGGTAATCTTAATGACAGACGATTTATCCTTATTGAGCAAGCGTTTATAAACGACCCTGAGGGAATAACTCTCAGTAAGCTTTCAGGAATTATTGGCCTTTGTGAAAGACAGACACAAAGGCTTTTGCAAAAATATTACGATAAATCCTTTATGGAGAAGAAGGCGGAATCAAAATCAATGAAGTGAGGCAATTTATGACCAATAACAAATATTATCAGAAGTGCATAACCTTTGGCAGAGCAAACGAAGGGCTTCGTGCTGATTTTCAGAAGCAGTTAATAGAAATGCAGAAGGACATCGGCTTCGAGTATGTCCGCTTTCACGGAATATTCCACGACGATATGGCTGTGTATAAAGAGGTTGACGGAGAGCCACAGCTCTGGTTTGGCTATATAGATAAATTGTTTGATTTCTTACTTGATAACGGACTTAAACCATTACTTGAATTGGGCTTTGTACCAACTGAACTCGCAACCGTACCGAATACTGTCTTCTGGTGGAAGGCTAACGGATGTCCACCTAACGACTATAATAAGTGGCATTATCTTGTAAAGAGTACTGTGGAGCATTTGGTTGAGCGTTATGGACTTGATGAAGTCAAAACTTGGTATTTTGAGGTATGGAATGAGCCGAATTTAGGTTCTTTCTGGCGTGGCACTCAGGAACAGTATTTCAGACTTTATGAGGTATCAGTTGATGCAGTAAAATCTGTATGCAAAGATTTTCGTGTGGGCGGACCTTCAACAAGTGGTGCTGACTTCAGAGAAAATCTCGGTTATTTAAAGGCGTTCATTAAATTTTGCGAAGAAAAGAATCTGCCTGTGGATTTCTTTACAGCACATCCTTATCCTACCTATTGGCCTCTTGATACTGACGGCAACGAGCAGATGGGATATATGAAAAAAGAAATCTGCACAGAGTTTATTGACAATATGAAAAGCATTGTTGATGCTTCAGATTACAAGGGTGCTGAAATTCATTTAACCGAATGGAATTCATCACCGAGTCCACGAGATTTAATCCACGACACACCATTTGAAGCACCGTTTATTCTTTACAACACCACACAAAATCTCAACAAAGTTGACTCCCTCGGATATTGGGCATTTACTGATATTTTTGAAGAAAATGGTCCCGGTGAAGATGAATTTCATGGTGGCTTCGGTCTTATAACAAACAATGGTATTAAGAAGCCTTCCTATTGGGCGTATTATTTCCTTTCAATGCTTGGTAGTGAAATCGTTGAACTTTCTGACAGGCACATTATCACAAAGCAGGATGAAAATTATCAGGTTATCATTTGGAATTACTGCTATTATACCGATGAATTTGCCAAGGGTGACAGAAGCAAGCTGACTCTCACAAGCCGTGATGATGTTTTTGAAAACAAACTTGAAAATTTCAACATTTCATTAAAGCTTGACTGTGAGTACAAGATAACTGAGTACACCCTTGACAAAGAAACGTCAGCACTTCATAATTGGGTGAAAATGGGTACACCGAAATACCTTAAAAAAGATGAAATCACTACACTTGATGTACAAAGTCAACCTAAAGTCGAAGAATATAAAACAACAGATTTCAACATTAACCTTACGTTAAACCCTCACGAAGTTAAAATGTATATAATAAATAAGGAGTAATTTTATGGAAAAATATTTAATTAACCCTAATCAGAAAATTAGTAAAATCAGCAAAGATATTTACGGTCATTTCAGCGAGCATCTCGGCAGATGTATTTACGAAGGGCTTTTCGTTGGTGAGGACTCACCTATTCCTAATGTAAACGGAATGAGAAAAGACGTTGTAGGGGCACTTAAGGAAATGGGAATTCCTGTACTTCGTTGGCCGGGTGGATGCTTTGCTGACGAATACCATTGGAAAGACGGAATTGGTCCTCGTGAAAACCGTAAAAAGATGATTAACACTCACTGGTGGGGCGGTGTTGTTGAGGATAACTCATTTGGTACTCACGAATTTTTTGAACTTTGCAGTCAGCTTGGCTGTGAGGCTTATGTCAACGGAAATTTAGGCTCAGGCACAGTTCAGGAAATGAGTGAATGGGTTGAATATATGACCTTTGATGGTGTTTCTCCTATGGCAGATTTACGTAAGGCAAATGGTCGTGAAAAGCCTTGGAAAGTGAAATACTTCGGTGTTGGCAACGAAAACTGGGGTTGTGGCGGTCATTTCCTCCCTGAAGATTATGCTCAGGCATATATGAGATACAACACTTATGTACGTGACTACGACAGTAAAAATCACATTTACAGAGTTTGCTGTGGTCCTAACGCAGAGGATTATCATTGGACTGACAGAGTTATGTGGAGAGCTCACGACAAAATTGATGGCCTTTCACTTCACTACTATACAGATATTTGGGACTGTGAAACTCACACAAAGAAATCTGCAACAGAATTCACAGAAAAGCAATATTACGGAATACTTGCACAGGCTTACAAAATTGACGAAATCATCACTCGTCATATTGAGATTATGAACAAATATGACCCTAAGCACAGAGTCGACCTTATTGTTGACGAGTGGGGAACTTGGTTTGATGTTGAGCCGGGCACAAATCCAGGATTCCTTTATCAGCAAAACACTATGCGTGATGCTATTGTTGCAGGTCTTACTCTCAACATCTTCAACAAGCATTCTGACAGAATAAAAATGGCTAATATTGCACAGACAGTAAATGTGCTTCAAGCAGTTGCGCTCACAGACGGTGAAAAGATGCTTCTCACACCTACATATCACATTTTCAAAATGTTCAAGGAGCATCAGGAAAACACACTTCTTGGGTCATTTATTACAAGTGATGTTAAATCTGTTGATGCTAAAAAGCATCCTTGGGATGAAGCTCTCCCATTACCACAGCTTATTGAATCTGCATCAATTGATGAAAATGGTGTAATTTACTCAACAGTTGTAAACACATCTGCTAAAAAGAGTGCAAAAATCAAATGCCAGATTGCAGATACAAAGGTTAAGAGCATCAAGGCAGAAATTCTTACAGGTGATATTCACGATAAGAACGATTTTGACAATGTAGAGGCTGTTAAGACAGTGGAATTCACTGATTTCAGAAAGCTTTCTGACGGATTTTATGCTACACTCCCACCTTGCTCAGTTGTTAAGTTTGTGATTGAATAATATGGAAGAGTGTAAAAGATGTCTGCTTCGTGAAATGGCAGAGGAAGGTGTTTTAGAGAGCATTACTACAAGAATAGATAAGCTTTCGGAAAATGAAAAAGCAGACCATGAGCTTTATGCCCACCGTCTGCAGGAATGTCAAAATTGTGAACATTTAATATCAGGCGTGTGTATGAAATGTGGCTGTTATGTGGAATTCCGTGCTGCATTTAAAATGCAAAAATGCCCTGATGTGAAAAACAGAAAATGGTAAACCATAAGCGTTGCATAGGATTCAATTTCCACATTGCAACGCTTTTTACTTGCAGAATATTTGCTTTGTTATAGTCACAGATATTTTATCAACTCTTGATTTACAAACGAAATCATATTATAATACAGTATGTAATTTGATATATCGAGATGTAGCGCAGTTGGTAGTTTTGAGCACGACCGCTGCCGGTGGCAGATAAAGGGAGTGCGAAAAGGGGCAAAACAAGGAGTTATGCGAAGTGGCAACGAGCAGAACGACTATGTTTTAACCGTAAGCCACGTAGTGGCGCGATTGAAAATAATCAAACTATTTCAAATTAAAAATTTTATGAAAGAAATCGAGATGTAGCGCAGTTGGTAGCGCGCCACGTTCGGGACGTGGATGCCGCAAGTTCGAATCTTGTCATCTCGACCACAGCCTAAGTACAACGGTTTTAATGCAAACTGTTGTACTTTTGTTGTCTCTTTAGCAAAAGCACAAGGAACAGACCTTTGGGTCTGTTCCTTTCTTTGTGTTATACAGTAAAAAAATTTACATACTCTGCTCGTTTTTTATCCGTTCTTTTTCTGTTGTCAGTTTTAATAAATATCGTTATTCAACATATTTACGTTTCAAATTATCTTATAAAGAACTGCTTACTTTTCAATCTGCATAAGTTACCTCTCTGTCGGTAACCGATTCGATAAATTTACCGTAAACGACTGTTGCGAATTTTTGAATTTTGCCTTTGAATGCAAATTCAAGGGCGATAAGGTATGTGGCTGTATCACCTGATTTTCTTTCTTGCTTTGCTGTTTCAAAATCGTATATATCAAAGATACGCTCTACTCGTGTTTCGTATGTTGAGGTGTCGTTTTCGTCAATCTCAATTACACGGTAACCACATTGAGTGGAATGAAAAAGGCTTATATAACGTGTGCTGAGAGAATTTGCAATATCAATCCCCTTGTGATTAACTGCGAAGGCGTTCGTGTGGTCGTGACCCGTGAACATAGCAAGAACGTCGCCTTTTTCCACCATTGCTTCAAATTGACCGAAGTTTTCGTAGCCGGGGCAGGGAGTTTCTCTTATTGTGCCATAATTTGTGTTTTCTGGATTGAACATATAATATTCATCTTCATTATAAAGGTGCTTGTATGAATAAGATTTCCAAGAGTCCGATTTTTTGAGAGCATCGTAAATTTCGCCTACGATAATATGCTGGAAAACAAGAGAGTTTACAACTTCGTCATTATTTTCAGCTTTAAGCTTGTCGGAGGTTTCTTTATACCATTCAATCTGGTCACTTTGCACACAGCTGTATTTGCCGTTTTTATCATAATCACCTGAGTCAAATACCCAAAGATTGAATTTAATATTTTCACCATCGGAGGAAAGCACAGGGATGTTATACGTACCACAACCGGAAAGATTTTCACCGTCATCAACTGAAACTGAACAAGAAAACGTGTTGTAATATGCCATCAGTTCCTCACGAGTCATTGAGCCTTGCTCAGAATCGTGGTTGCCAAAGGTTACTGCCACAGGGATGCCTCTTGAATCAAAAATATTCATCAGAGCGTTTATCATTTTCTTAGTATCTTCTGCATTTTCACAGTTAACAACATTGTCACCCGTAAGCATAACTATATCAGGCTTTTCTTTATCACAAGCGTTTTCAATCAGCCAAATGGTCGGGTCAAAATTGTATTTGTGATTAAGATTCAAATGAGTGTCGGTAATGTGGAGGATTTTAAGCTTACCCTCCGAATTGAATTTTATAACTTTATCTGTTGTGTTGGTTTTATCTGACGCATTAAAGTTTACCCCGTCGTAATCGGGTCTTAAAATAGGCAGTAAAATGCCTGCGATTAAAACAAAAATCAACGTGAGAGAAACACCAGTTATAATACGTTTTTTCATTTTCTCATCCCCTAAAATAAGCCTTGTGATGAAAATAATTATATCATTTGCAAAACAGAAAAGCAATAAAAAGACTCAAAGGATGGGAAGATTGCAATCATAGCAAAGAGGTTGAAGTTTTGAGAGAGTATACACATTCAAAAGAACCTATGCACGTCCGTTACAAGGCCGCAACCTGCAACATCAATTTGCAAGGGTAACAGGATTTTCTGTTGCTTTTATTTTTGTTGATGGTATAATTATCGTATCAGCTTTTTAATAAATGGAGATATGTATATGTCAAAAGAATTTTTTTATGAAAAAAGCCATAGATTTATCAACCAAGGCAATGGAACACGGTAACGAGCCATTTGGTGCTGTGCTTGTAAAGGATGGAGAAATTGTATATACAAACGAGAATCAGATATATACAAGAAATGACCCGACCTTCCACGCAGAATTTGGTCTTATACATAGATTTTGTGAGGAAACAGGTATAACAGATTTGTCTGATTACACTCTTTATTCCAGCTGTGAGCCTTGCTTTATGTGTTGTGGTGCAATGGTGTGGACTAAGCTTGGTGAACTTGTTTTCGGCGCAAGTGATATTGATTTGTGTGAAATTTTAGGTGTTCAGGGTTCTGAATGTAGCAAAATTGTATTTCAGCAAAGTGGTGCAAATACTAAGGTTGTTTCCGGTATTATGCGCAATGAGGCACTAGACGTTCTAAAAAAATATTTTGCAAATCATAAAAAGGGCTAAAAAATGCCTATGAAGTTAAATGCTGACTTCATAGGCATTTTTATTTATATTTATTAAATTCTATCAGTATTGTCTATTAGGATTTTCAAAAAAAGTTATTGTACTTCGTTTCAATGCATGATATAATTCCTAAGGTTTAATTATGATGTTTAAAGAAAGTGAGTTTATAATGAAAAAATCTAATGCATTGGCACTTATTCCGATTGGAGTATTTGTTGTTTTTTATTTATCGCTAGGTATCATTTTTGAATATGTTATGAAAATTCCTATGGGATTTTACAATGTTCCCGTTGTTGTGGCTTTTCTTGTGGCATTGCTCGTTGCAGTTGTGCAGACAAGGGGTATTTCTCTTGACAAAAAGTTCGAGATTATGGGACAAGGTGTTGGTGACAAAAACATTATCACTATGCTTATAATTTTTATGCTTGCAGGTATTTTCGTAGGTGTTGTGGGCAGAGATTCCGCTGAAAGCGTTGCATATTTTATGCTTTCAATTACTCCACCAAGACTCTCTGTCGTTGTGCTTTTCATTATCAGCTGTTTTGTCTCTACTGCTATGGGTACATCTGTAGGCACAATCACGCTGATTACTCCTATTGCAGTTGCTATTGCAGAAGGCTCAGGCTTTTCAATGCCTCTTTGTGTTGGCACAGTTGTTGGTGGTGCTATGTTTGGTGATAATCTTTCATTCATTTCCGACACAACCATTGCTGCATGTAATGGTCAGGGATGCGAGATGAAGGATAAATTCCGTACAAACTTTACAATAGTTGTTCCTGCTGCAATTACAACTATTCTTCTTATTCTCGCTTTATCATTTAATACTGAAGTCACTGAAAACATCAACAAGGATTACAATATGCTTCAGATTCTTCCTTATATCCTTGTGCTTATCAGCGGAATCATCGGCATAAATGTGTTCCTCACATTGCTTATAGGCATTGTATCAGGTAGTGTTATAATGCTTTCAACAGGGTCAATTGCATTTTCAGACCTGCTTTCAAATATGGGCATAGGTGCATCAGGTATGTTTGAAACATCTATGGTTGCCGTCCTTGTAGCAGCACTTTGCGCACTTATCAAGCACAACGGTGGTTTTGATGCGTTGCTTAATGGCATAAAACGAGTTTTCAAGGGTAACAAGGGTGGTCAACTTGGCATTGGCCTTTTAGTTGGTCTTATGGATATTGCAACAGCAAACAACACAGTTGCTATTGTTATGGCAAACCCCATTGCAAGTGAAATGGCAAGGGACTTTGACATATCACCTCGAAAAACAGCTTCACTTCTCGACACATTTTCCTGCATCTTCCAGGGAATTCTCCCTTATGGTGCGCAGATTCTTGTAGCACTTTCAGTTGTAAGCACATTGGGATATGAAATGACAGCTTTCCAGATTATTTCAAATCTTTTCTATCCTATGCTTCTCCTTTTAAGCTCACTTTTATTCATATTTGTTATTCCGGATAAAAAGAAATAAATCTTCAGAAATTAAGGCGATATTATGAGTAGACGAAATATTGATATGCTTAACGGTTCATTGTTCAAAAACGTTATTGCATACACCATTCCAATTATTCTTACAGGTATTTTACAGCTTCTTTTCAATGCAGCTGACCTTGTTATTGTAGGTCGGTTTTGCGGTAGCATTTCCGTTGCTGCTGTTGGTGCTACAACATCAATTATCAACCTGATTGTAAATCTTTTTATCGGTCTTTCCGTTGGTGCAGGTGTTGTTGTGGCACAGTCCATTGGTGCAGGAGATAACAAAAAGACTCACAGAACAATTCATACTGCCATTCCTACTGCACTTCTTGGCGGTATTATCCTTACGATTATAGGCATCGGACTTTCCGAAACCTTTTTAAAGTGGATGGATACTCCTGAGGATGTGCTTCCTTTATCTACACTTTATATGGAAATCTATTTTGCAGGAATTATCTTTATGATGCTTTACAATTTCTGTGCATCAATTCTCCGTGCTGCAGGTGATACTAAATCCCCTCTTATCTTCCTGACCATTGCAGGTATTATCAATGTTGTACTCAATGTGATTTTTGTAACCTTATTTGACCTGAATGTAGCAGGTGTTGCCCTTGCAACAACAATTTCACAAGCAGTTTCAGCTATACTTGTACTTCTTACACTTGCAAAGAGAAATGATAGCTGTAAATTGTATTTATCTAAAATCAGATTTTATAAAAATGAATTATTTGAAATTATAAAGGTTGGTCTTCCTGCAGGTATTCAGGGGTCACTTTTCTCAATATCAAATGTTATTATTCAGTCATCAATCAATTCCTTCGGTTCTGTTGTTATGTCGGGTAATGCTGCGGCGCTTAATATTGAAGGCTTTGTTTACACTATTCTTAACGCATTCCACCAGACAACCCTTAATTTTACAGGACAGAATGTTGGTGCAAATCAGTACAAACGAGCAAAAAAAGTTTTCCTTATGTGCCTTGGCTGTGTTTTTGTAATCGGCATTTCAATTTCAACTCTTGTTTATCTATTCGGTCCACAGCTTCTTTCAATTTACATTACCGATTCACCTGAAGCTATTGAATGCGGACTTGTAAGAATGAGCTGTCTTTTCATTCCATTCTGCCTTTTAGGACTTATGGATGTTTCAGGTGGTGGACTTCGTGGAATGGGTGTTTCATTTATTCCTATGGTCATTTCTATTATTGGTGTTTGTGGATTAAGAATCGGTTGGATTTACACAATTTTCCAGTTGCCACAATTCCACACTCCTGAATGGCTTTATCACTCATACACAGTTTCATGGGCAGTTACATTTACTGCACAAACTATCGCATACTTTGTGATTTATAACAGAAAGAAACGGAGTGTCACAAAATGAAACTGACCAAGTATCTTTTTTGTTACTTTACAGGAAATGAGCCTGAAAACGAATCCGTTCATTTTGCTGTATCTGAGGATGGATACAATTTTACTGCATTAAATAATAATGAGCCTGTAATAATACAGACTCTCGGTAAAAAATGTTGTCGTGACCCATATATCTTCCGTGATGAAAACGGCATTTTTCACATAATCGCAACAGATATGCGTTGTTATGACGGTTGGGCAAGTAATAATTCAATGGTAATCTGGGACAGCAATGACCTTATTAATTGGGAAAATGAGAGAATAATTGATTTTTCACAATTTGAAGCTACAAAATCTGCCAATCGTGTATGGGCACCTCAGGTTGTTTTTGATAAGCAAAAACAGGAATATATGATTTATTGGACAAACAATAATGAGGATGAGGGCTGGCACACTATCCCCTGGTATGCTTACACGAAGGATTTTGTGACACTAACAACAGAACCTGAAATCTTATATAATCCTACAAGTGGTATGGCTGCAATTGACGGTGATATTATTGAAAAGAACGGTAAATTCTATCTTTTTGTTGCCGATGAAAAGCAGGACGGAATTTGCTATGTAATTTCTGACAACCTTACCGGCCCATATACGGAGCCTGAAAACAACAGAATTTCACTTGCAGATACAGCCCTTGAGGGACATTGCACATACAGAATAATCGGAACTGATAAATATGTGCTTATTGCAGACCAGTTTCACGCAGGTGGGTACTTTATGCAGGAATCAGAGGATTTAATTCATTTCACAAAGGTAGATAAAGAAAAATATTCCCTTGACCACCTATGTCCACGACATGGCTCAGTTATGCACATAACCGATGAAGAATATGAGAGAATTATCAATAGGTTTCACAAATAGCAATGTCATTCTGAGGAACAAAGTGACGACCGCGTAGTGGTAGGCTTCCACGCCTGCTTTGTCATTCTGAGGCGTACAACGACGAAGAATCTCCGTTCATTAACATATTCACCTTACACGGACAGACGAGGACGTCTGTCCATACGTGTCGCTTCCATTCAGAATAAAAAGTAAACAGCATATTGCATGAAAAATGGGCGTCCTTTGAGACGCCCAATATATTTATAATACCAAATATAAAATCAAAAGTCAATAGATTTTTAAAAA
>RHMF01000510.1_pt1 | contig 16757 bp, 16 predicted proteins | sample 5365151 | NCBI WGS metagenome assembly RHMF01 (sample SAMN10266501, study PRJNA497801) | feces metagenome | isolation source: feces | host: Bos taurus | place: China: Prairie of Fairy Mountain | collected 2017-08-14 | reverse complement strand
CAGTTGCTCTACCAACTGAGCTAAGGATGCTTCATTTCTGATTTGCGGTTGCAAAGGTAGTGCTTTTATTTGAAACCTGCAAGACTTTTTTGTTTTTTTTCGCCCATTTCATCGACTTTTATTCGAACACATGAAACTCAGAAGGCGTATTTCGCTTTAAAGCAGCGAGTTGCACATCTTTGCCAACCAACAGTCCTTTACTACGAAAAATGAACTCTACTGTCTTATATGCCAATTCTGGATGATTATTATCCTTACTTAAATGACAAAGCCATATATTTTTCAATCCTTCATGCATATTGTCCGCTAAAAATTGAGCTGTATCCCGATTGCTCATATGACCATTGGTTCCTGCGATACGCTCTTTCAAATGTGCAGGGTAAGGTCCCATCTTCAACATTTCTTCGTCATAATTCGCTTCAATAATCAGATGGTTGGTCTTACAGATATATTTGGCAGCAGTAGGAGTGATGCATCCCAAGTCGGTCAGAAAAGAGAATACTTTTCCATCTACTTCCACACAATAGCCTACATTATCCGTTCCATCATGAGGAACTTCAAAAGCAGTAATTGTAAAATCCTCCAACAAAACAGGTACTTCCTTTTGGAGATAACGAACACTGGCAGAAGAGAGCTTCTCTGTCATACAATAATTTTTATTAATGCCAACATGAATCTCCGAAGTAGAATAAATAGGAATACCATATTTTTCCCCCAATGTACCTACCGCCTTGATATGATCTGCATGATCGTGAGTCACAAAAACCGCACGGACTCTCTCCAAAGCCAAACCATACTCCTTCAAACTTTTTTTGATGGTACGGACCCCTATACCCGCATCAATCAATATACCATATGTATCTGTCCCCAAGTAATAGCAATTTCCACTACTTCCACTCGCAAGACTTAAAAACTTCACTTTCATTTCTTTATGCTTGTTGTTTTAAAACCTTTCCCCACATATCGGCAAAAGGAACGCAAATATACAAAATCTTTTTCTTTCGTTAAAGTACTCAATAATCAGTTTAATATTTTATCTTTGCCGGAAATTAAAAAGAAAGAACATGAAACCACAAATTCTAGTCAGTGCAGCCACAGCCGGCAGTGGAAAGACACTTTTCACTATGGGCTTGCTATGCGCATTAAAGAATCGTGGTATGAAGGTGCAATCTTACAAATGCGGACCGGATTTTATCGATTCACAGTATCTTTCTATTGCTGCCGACAAGGAATCGGTTAATTTGGATGCTTGGATGTCTTCATCTACCCATATCCAACATATATATAATAGGTATGGTGAACAAGCCGATGCATGTATCATAGAAGGTTCTGCTGCCTTATTTGACGGTTATCGCCGAATGCAGGGTAGCAGCGCAGAGATAGCCGGTATATTGAACCTTCCAGTTATTCTTCTTGTCAATGCCCGGATGGCTGGATATTCAGTCGCCCCTTTATTGTATGGATACAAGCACTTTTATTCAGGCGTTCATATCGCAGGAGTCATCTTCAACCAAGTATCATCCCCTGCACATTATGCCTATTTACGGGAAGCTTGTTCAGACACTGGACTCGATTGCCTAGGATATCTACCCGTCATGGAGGAAGTCAAACTTTCCTCCAAACACAATGCCATATCCCTTGCCAATCGCCGCACCCTAGCTGAACAAGCCAGTATTGTCGCTTCCCAAATAGAAAAAAGCATTGACATCAACCGAATGCTGAATCGTTGTAACCGGAATTTCCCTTGCCAATACACATTGCCTTACTATTCTGATGCAGAAGACGACATGCATGCTTTCCCTTTACGCAAGATGAAAATTGCCATCGCACGCGATCCGGCCTTCAATTTCACTTATCGGGAAAACATCACCCGATTAAGCCAATTGGGAGAAATTATCCATTTCAGCCCTCTATATGGCTATGAACTGCCGGAAGCCGATTTGATTTACATTCCAGGAGGGTATCCGGAATTATTTGCACGCCAATTACACCGACGCCGTAAAATGATGGAATCTCTCAAAGAATATGCAGAAGCAGGAGGAAAGATATTGGCCGAATGCGGAGGATTGGTCTTTCTTGGGCGTACGCTGAAATCAAAGGAAAACGGTACCGCTTATCCTATGAGCAACATTCTCCCTATCGATTTTTCCATGCCATCCGTACCTAAATTGGTATCCGGTTATCGCAAAATGTCTTATCATGACACAGAATTCAGGGGATACGAATTCCATTATTCAACCATCTCACAAGATGACACCCCAGACACTTGTCGGATAGCTTCCACAACCAATCAGAAAGGTTCAGAAAATATGGCATCCCTTTATCGATATAAAAACGTCATAGCCAGTTATACCCATTGGTATTGGGGAGAGAAAGATTTACTGAAATTATGGTTATAAATTCTTATTTCATTATTTTTAACGGCAAAATCACCAATCTTCTATACAAATTGTTTAAATTTGTATAGTTAAAATTATCTCTTTGCATTGAACACAAAGAATATAAAACTAGTATCAATTTTAAATGTAAAAATTATGAAGAAATTTATTGTACTTTTCAGCATGATGTTCTTCATCATGGGTAGTGCATTTGCACAAAAAGGAATCCAAGCAGCAGGTGTACATTTAAGTTATGGAACAGAAATTGAATCATTCGGTATCGGCATAAAATACCAATACAACATTACTGATAATATTCGTCTGGAACCTTCCATGAACTATTTCTTTGAAAACAATGGTATTGACCAATTCGATATTAATGCCAATGCCCATTATCTTTTCCCAATGGCAAGCAACGTAAGAATATATCCTTTGGCAGGTTTGACATTTGCAAGATGGAGTTTTCCACAACTGATTGGAGGTAAGTTCAGTAATGATGCGACAAGATTGGGTATCAACTTTGGTGGAGGTGCCGAAATGGACATTACCGACAAGCTAATGCTCAACTTCGAATTAAAATACCAGTTTGTAAATGATTTCGATCAAGCTATATTCAATTTTGGAATTGCGTACATGTTCTAAAAATAAAAAAAGTGGATGCTTTTATAGGGCATCCACTTTTTTTATATGATTACTGAAAAACCTTGAACTAAAAAATAAAAACAGACTATCACTTTCATTAAGGTTCCAAACAAGAAACCAAGCAAAGTCCCGATTCCTGCCCGAATGGCATGAGATAAATCTTGTCCTCCCATCATCTCACCGGCTACAGCTCCAAGAAACGGACCAACAATAACTCCCCAAGGCATAAAGAACATTCCCAAAAGTGTACCAGCTATACAACCTCTATTTCCAAAAGATGTACCACCACTATACTTACTACCTAATAGAGGAGTAATATAATCTATGATTTGCAATACAACCACAATTATTAACCAAATAACCAATTGAGAAGTTGTGAAATGAACCTTATCCGTCAGATGCAACAAAAGCATTCCAGCATAGGCCAATGGAACGCCAGGCAACATAGGAAGTACGCATCCCACAATACTTGCCACCAATAAAAGGAAAGCAAGCACCATCAACAATATATCCATATCCTATTGGTTTATTCTTCCGCTACACGCAAAATCAAAGTAGTAGCTCCTAATGTAATGATATCACCTTCGTTCATACGAACTCTATCCTTAGCACCCAAGATTTCATTCATTAAGAAAGTGCCGGTTATACTCTGATTGTCCCGCAACGTATAAATCAGTTTACCTTGTTTGTTTCGGCTTACATTGATGACACAATGTTTGCGGTCCATACTCGGGTCAGCTGTTTCAATCGAAACGTCCACATCTGTACCCTTATTTCTACGTCCGATTACATTGTCACCTTCCTTCAGCGGATGTACTTGCTTATACGCAAAGACATTCTCTACAACCACCACACTTCCACAATCTTGACTATTGGCCTGTTCATCCAGCACCTCTTCCTTACGGGTAGCTTTTAGTTTGGTCTTACCGATGCGGATACTGAATTGCTTTTTACAATGCTCACAGATAAAGACCAATGATTGGCCTTCCGAATATTTCGTTTCATCAAATGTAATGTAATTGTCACATTTGGGACAAAGAATTCTTTTCATTGGAAAATATTATTTATTTCGAAGTCAGCATCCATGCACCTTTAAATGCATCTGCTTTTTTCAGTTCATTCAGTTTCTGATAAGCCACAGACTTGTCCGCATAACTACACAAAGAAATACGGAAACGTCCATTATTTTCTTTCACGACAGCCTCAGAATATCCCTGTTGTTGGTATTTCTTCAACATTCGGTTGGCATCAGATGAAGTAGCCAAACTTGCTACAATAATATGATAGTTCTTTTTCTTGGCTACAACCTTTGGAGTTTCTTTCTTAGGTTCAGAAACCTTCGCTCTTGCAGGTACTTCTTTAGCTTTAGGTGCTTCCACTACTTTCGGAGTTTCCTTTTTGACAGTTTCCTCCTTACTTATTTCCTGTTTTGGAGCCTTCGTTGTTTGCACCTGTACTTCTGTATTTGCAACATGTGCTACCTTTTCCACCTTAACAGCTACAGGTACTACAGAAGAAGCTTTCTGCTTTTGAGTTTCTTCTACTTCCTGGATAGGCAAAGAAGTAGCCATTGAGTGCGAACGGATCGCATCAAACAGACAATCAGTACCCAAAGAAGCATACACACCTTTATCTACATACGTATTCTCTACAGGGAAAGACAAGGCAAAAAACAGAACTGCAGCTATCACAACAGCCACAGCATTGCTCAACCATTGCGGATTCAAATGGAACTCCTTCTTTTCCTTCTTCTGTTCCATAGGAACCTCCAACACAGGGAGTACAGACAAAGGAGTTATCGTATAAGCATCCAATCCATACAGAGTAGGAGACAAGACACCGCTTTCTTGAGGATGAAATTCATAAGTATTATAAAGGGTATAATACAGAGAACCGATACCCGGCATTTCCATCACACCTTCATTATACAATATCTCTTTCAGTTCATTCACTTTTTGCGCTATCTTTCGACTTGCATCCGGAAAATCGGTATGATAAGTCTGCATATAGGCCTGAGTCAACAAACCATCGTTCATCGTCAACTGAGGATTGAAGCCAACAGTTCGGGTAGGAGGCAAGAACACCCCTTCATCCTCCTCATAACGAGCAGGTTGATGGTGAGCAATAAACCCTCCTAAGCCAGGAACAATCACACAATCGTTCTCCAACAAGAGGATTTCTATATGTTTTGTCAATTCAATCATAATGCAAAAATAAGATTTTAATTCCATTTTTTATCATTTTTCCATGAATAAAATAGTACAGAAACATAAATTATTGTATTTTTGTCCGTCCCTTATCACTTACCTAGAAGGAGTAAAATATGAAATTATTTTCTAAAGTATTGATATGCATCTCGTTAATGAGCAGTTGTTCCGGACAACCTCAAAAAAAAGAAGAGATGGAGAAAGAGGACCTTATAGCCAAAGAGTGGCTGCAAGGTACTTGGATAGACGACATGACTGAAACACCATTATTTACAGCCAAAGGAGATACCATCTATTACATTGATGAACCGGCTGCTCCTGTCGCGTTTAAAATCATTGAAGACACACTCAAAACATACGGTCGAAAAGTATCCAACTACCACATAAAGAAACAAGGAAAATCCTTCATCTGGATACAATCGTTCATGGGAGATATCCTCCAACTCAGCAAAGCGGAAAATTCGCAGGATTCACTTTGGATACCTAGACAAACGCCAAAGGAAAAAACAGACAATGTCATTTCTAAAGACAACGTTGTACATTATAACAACCAAAGATTCCGTGGATATGTATACATCAACCCTACAAACATCAAGGTACACCAACCGGAAATAACAGAAGAAGGATTGGAAATAGAAAACATCTATTACGACAACATTATCCACATCTGTGTCTACGAAGGAAAGAACAAACTTTTCGGAAGAGACATGAAAAAACAGGATTTCGAGTCCTTGATTCCTGCAGAATACTATCAACGGGCCATTTTATCCGATATGGAATTTGGAGGTGTGAATGCAAAGGGATACCAATATCAAGCGACATTATGTATCCCCAACAGTGCCAGTTGCTATCTTATAAACATCTCCATCACCAAGGATGGAGACATTACTTATGAATTGGTTCAATGACGGTGACGAGCTCCCCCGTTTCCTCTTTTGCTATAATAGCGCTTCTTTGATTTTCCTCCTGCCGTTTTAGGAGTATATTCCGGTGCCTCACCCAATTCCTCTGGTACCGGGATTTTATAAATCGTCTTTTCCAGGAAGTCCTCAATAGCCTTGAATTTCGTCTGTTCCTTTTCACAGACAAAGGTAATGGCACAACCATCGTGATTAGCACGTGCCGTACGTCCGATGCGATGTACATAATCTTCGGCATCATGAGGAACATCGTAATTAATGACCAAACGGATATCATCAATATCAATACCTCTAGCCACAATGTCGGTAGCCACCAAAATATTGATACGACCACTCTTGAATTCGCGCATGATCTGATCACGTTGCGATTGCTCCAAATCAGAATGCATTTCCCCTACATTCAATTTCATGCGTAAGAAAGCTTTGGTCACTTCCTTTACTTTCAGCTTCGACGATGCAAAAATAATCACACGCTCTGGTGTCTGATCCTTGAAAAGAGACTGGATAATGCCAAGTTTCTGATTTTCATAACAGATATACGCCGTTTGAATAATTTTTTCGGCTGGCTTGGAAACAGCCAGTTTGACTTCCACCGGATCATGCAAAATGTTCTGGGCCAGCTGCTGTATCTTCACAGGCATAGTCGCCGAAAACATAATGGTCTGACGTTCTTTCGGCAAATATTTCACAATCTGCATGATATCATCATAGAATCCCATATCCAGCATCCGGTCAGCCTCATCCAATATAAAGAAAGAAACCTTAGACAAGTCTACATACCCCATACTCAAATGACTGATCAAGCGTCCAGGCGTAGCTATAACCACATCTGCCCCCAATGTCAGCCCTCTTTTCTCCTGTTCAAAACGCACTCCGTCATTTCCACCATAGACAGCCACACTGGAAGCTGGCATAAAATAGGAAAAGCCCTCCATTTGTTGGTCAATCTGTTGAGCCAGTTCACGGGTAGGGGACATAATTATGCAATTAATAGCGTCTGCCGGATACGTACCTTTATTCAATTGGTTCAGAACCGGCAACAAATAGGCAGCCGTCTTTCCCGTTCCTGTTTGGGCAACTCCAATCAAATCCCGTCCTTCCAGAATGACAGGAATCGTATGTTCCTGAACGGGAGTGCACTCCTTAAAATTCATGGCATCCAATGCCTGAAGTACACTCTCATCCAGATTTAGTTCGTTAAATTTCATTTTCGTTTTTTCTAATTCACATTAAAGTCTACCTCGTTCCTCCAAATAAGAATCCTTGAATCCGAGGAAATAGAGTACACCATCCAATCCAATCGTATTGATAGCCTGACGGGCATTTTCTTTCACCTTAGGTTTAGCATGGAAAGCAATACCCAAACCAGCCAATGAAAGCATCGGAAGGTCATTGGCACCATCACCTACGGCAATAGTTTGTGCGATGTCCACCTTTTCTACCTGTGCTATCAAGCGTAAGAGTTCCGCCTTACGCTTGCCATCCACCACATCGCCCAAATAGCGGCCTGTCAATTTACCGTCTTCTACCTCTAATTCATTGGCATATACATAATCAATACCGAACTTCTTCTGCAAGTATTCACCGAAATAAGTAAATCCACCAGAAAGAATGGCAATCTTATAACCATAACGTTTCAACACGAACATTAAGCGTTCCACTCCTTCAGTAATCGGCATGTTTTCGGCAATTTCCTTCATGACGCTGACATCCAATCCCTTCAACAAAGCAACACGCTGAGTAAAGCTTTCCTTGAAATCGATTTCACCACGCATCGCACTTTCCGTAATGGCACGTACCTGTTCACCCACGCCTGCTCTTTCTGCCAATTCATCGATACATTCAGTCTGAATAAGCGTAGAGTCCATATCGAAACAGATCAACCGGCGCATACGACGATACATATTATCACGCTGGAAAGAAAAATCCACTTCCAATTCACTACTCAACTTCATCAATTCACGCTGCATCTCGTCCCGGTCTCGTGGAGTGCCTCGCAACGAAAACTCAATACATGCACGTACTCCCGCCTTGCTTTCATCCAATGGCTGACGTCCAGTCAAACGTTTAATGGCATCGATATTCAGTTCTTGACCAGCTAAAATATGAGTCACAGCTGTAATTTGCTTGGCAGACAACTTACGTCCTAGCAATGTCAGGATATACCGGTCTTTGCCTTGCATGCTTACCCAGTCTTCGTATTCTTCTACCGGTACAGGATAGAAACGGATATTCACCCCCAAATCAGAGGACTTGAAAAGCAATTCTTTCATTATATTACCAGAGTCAGATTTCAGACTCTTGAACAAGATTCCCAACGAAAGAGTACTATGAATATTAGCCTGACCAATATCCATAATAGTCACATCATAACCGGAAAGGATTTCCGTAAACGAGGCAGTTAACCCCGGACGGTCTACCCCCGTAATTCGAATTAAGATTAATTCTGTGTTAACATCCATAAGCTTACTTATTATATCATACACAAATATAGGTAATTTAATCCTGATTCCGGCAAGAATAAGTGGATTTCACCCTCATTTTTCTAAAAAAACAATAAATATATGCTAAATAACATATTTTTATAACACTTTATTTGGTCATAAAATCAAGAATCCTTATCTTTGCAGCGGTTTTCAAGGGTAGGAAGTCGTTGACTTTCAGGATTAACAAACTATTATCCGGGCAGAAAACAACCGCCATCAGGCGGTTCCCGGTTTTTTATTAACTAAAATCGAATTACATGATTAAAAATGTAACAGGGATTTTTGTTGTATTTGTGACTATATCTTTCTTTTCCCTCTCGTTTGTAGGGAAAGATACACCAACAGAAGGTTTGACCATCGGCGATAAAGCACCAGCACTCAAGATGGACGGAAAAAAGCAGTTGGCTGATATGAAAGATTTGAAAGGTAAATACGTACTGCTCAGTTTTTGGGCGACTTACGATGCCAATTCAAGAGTGCAGAATGCTGCATTAAGTCACACAATCAGCAAAACCGACAACGTTGAAATGGTTTCTATTTCGTTTGATACTTATCCATCCATTTTCAACGAAACTGTCATGAAAGACTGTATTTCAACCGCTCATTGCTATTTAGAGCAGGATGGTGAGAAATCAGAAATTTACCAAACCTATCGACTTCATAAAGGGTTTAAGAACTATCTATTAGATGAAAACGGCGTGATTATCGCCAAGGACATCAATGCTAAGCAACTCTCTTCTTATCTGAATTGACAAGAAGAGAGTTTTTTTATTTATCTCGGTGCCTTACGATACAGATAAATCGCAATGAATGTATACACGATATTCGGTACCCAAACAGCCAGGAAAGGCGATGCATTTCCGTTCACTGCAAAAGTAGCCGACACCGTTTGGAATAGGATATAGGAAAAACTCAAAGCCAATCCTGCTCCCAGATACATCCCCATACCTCCCTTTACCTTACGGGAAGACAATGATACACCAATAATAGTCAAAATAAAGGATGCAAATGACATGGCAATACGCTTGTGGTATTCTATTTCAAATTCCTTAATGTTTGCGAATCCCCGTCTTCTTTGGCGTTCAATATATGCACTCAGTTCCGAGCTGGTCATTGTTTCCTGCTGCCCTTTCATGATCAAGAAATCCTGAGGTTCCATTTTGATAATGGAATCCAGACGTTCCCCTTTGGTAATCGTTTCCTTCATACCATCCATTTCACGAATCATATAGTTCTTCAACGTCCATTTATGTACGGTCGTTGTATCATAAGTGGCACTTCTGGCAGTCAAATGAGACACCAGTTTCTTGTCTACAAACTTATCCAACGAAAAACGATAGGCAGTTTTGTTATAGTTTTCATAACGTTCCATATAAGCTATCACACCACTATCCACTTCTACCTGTACATTACGCACATATTCCGTCTTCTTTTTCTTCTTGTACTTGTCCTCAAAATCCAGACGAGTTACATTTCCTCTCGGAATCACGTACGCACCCATACCATAAGTCATGATAGAAATGATGGCTGCCGATATCATGTACGGACGCAAGAGACGCTTGAAACTCATTCCCGTCGACATCATCGCGATGATTTCTGAATTTTCCGCCAATTTGGACGTAAAGAAAATAACCGCAATGAAGACAAACAACGGACTGAAAAGATTCGAGAAATAAGGGATGAAGTTAGCATAATAATCAAAGATAATGGCCTTGACCGGTGCTTTGTTATTAATGAAATTATCAATCCACTCATTCACGTCGAACACTACAGCAATACTGATAATCAGTGCAATGGCAAAGAAATAAGTTCCCAAGAACTTCTTGATGATGTACCAGTCCATCCTACGGATCCACTTGTCCATCTTCAGTTTCTTCATGATGTCATTCAACCCCTTCATCACCATTCCTCCTTATAAACGGGTAGACAATCGCTTCACCATCATCGGCTTCCAGGTAGAGAAATCGCCGGCAATGATATGCTTGCGAGCTTCCTTTACCAACCACAAATAGAAAGCCAAATTATGAATACTGGCAATTTGCAACGCCAACAATTCCTGCGCATGGAATAGATGTCGCAAATAAGCACGGCTATACATGGTATCTACATACGAAGCACCATCCGCTTCAATAGGAGAGAAGTCATTTTCCCACTTCTTATTACGCATGTTCATGATACCCTCCTTGGTAAACAACATACCGTTTCGTCCGTTACGGGTAGGCATCACACAGTCAAACATATCCACTCCACGTTCAATGGCTTCCAGAATATTCACTGGAGTACCGACTCCCATCAAATAGCGAGGCTTGTCCTTCGGTAAGATTTCATTCACCACTTCAATCATCTCATACATCTTTTCAGCTGGTTCGCCTACCGCCAAACCACCGATTGCATTTCCTTCCGCTTCCTTCGATGCTATGAATTCTGCCGATTTACGACGCAAATCCGGATAAACACATCCTTGCACAATCGGGAAAAGGGATTGATGATAGCCATACTTTGGTTCTGTTTCATTGAAACGCTTCAAGCAACGGTCCAACCAACGATGAGTCAGCTCCATAGACTTCTTGGCATATTGGAAATCCGCCGTTCCTGGAGTACATTCATCGAATGCCATCATAATATCCGCCCCAATGGTACGTTCAATATCCATCACCCTTTCCGGTGTAAACAAATGCTTGGAACCATCGATGTGCGAACGGAATTCCACTCCCTCTTCACGCATCTTGCGAATACCCGACAAGGAAAACACCTGAAAACCGCCACTATCAGTCAACATCGGACGGTCAAATCCATTGAATTTATGCAACCCGCCAGCCTGTTCTATTACATCCAGCCCAGGACGCAAATACAGATGGTAGGTATTTCCCAGAATAATCTGTGCCTGAATATCCTCTTTCAATTCATGCAGGTGTACTCCTTTTACCGTACCGAGTGTACCCACCGGCATGAAAATAGGAGTCTCTATCGGTCCATGATCAGTCGTAATCAGTCCAGCACGTGCATTGCTCTTCGGATCGGTATATTGCAATTCAAATGTCATATCGCTTTATTTCTTTTCTTCTTTTTTACTCATTTCAGCACAAAAATCAATGGCTCCATGTACCTTTTCATTAGTCAAAGCCAAATCCAGCACTTCCTTAATGTCGTTCACATAATGGAAAGTCAGTCCTTTCAGATACACCGGTTGGATTTCTTCAATGTTCTTGCGATTTTCCTCACACAAGATGATTTCCTTGATACCGGCACGCTTGGCAGCCAAAATCTTTTCCTTGATGCCACCTACAGGCAGAACTTTACCACGCAACGTAATTTCACCGGTCATCGCCAAGTTCTGTTTAACTTTTCGTTGCGTCAAGGCTGAAGCCAACGAAGTGACCATAGTGATACCAGCCGAAGGACCATCCTTTGGAATTGCTCCTTCCGGCACATGCACATGGATATTCCAATTCTCGAAAATCTCTTCCGAAATATCCAAGAGGCAAGTATGGGCTTTCAGATATTCCAGTGCCAACATAGCCGACTCCTTCATCACATCCCCCAAATTACCGGTCAAGGTCAACCTACCGCCCTTGCCTTTGCTTAAACTTGTTTCTACAAACAGAATCTCACCGCCCACAGCAGTCCATGCCAATCCAGTTACTACTCCGGCATATTCATTTCCCTGATACTTGTCACGTGAATATTCCGGTGCCCCCAAATAGTTGCGTACATCGTCCGGCTTGATATCATGAACCTTCTCAAAACCTTCACGGGCAAACTCCAGAGCAATCTTTCGCATCACCTTATTGATTTTCTTTTCCAGTTCACGAACACCACTTTCACGAGTATAGTTTTCAATGATATACTCCAAAGCAGCCTTCGAAATCTTCACGTATTCCTTCTTCAAACCATTGTTTTCCAACTCCTTCGGAAGCAAATGACGACGCGCAATCTCTACCTTCTCTTCCGTAATGTAACCACTGACTTCGATCAGCTCCATACGGTCGAGCAGGGCAGGAGGGATGGTTCCCAAATTATTGGCTGTAGCAATAAACATCACCTTAGACAAATCATAGTCCACATCCAGATAATTGTCATGGAAAGAATGGTTCTGCTCCGGATCCAATACTTCCAACATCGCCGAGCTCGGATCTCCACGGTGATCACTACCCAATTTGTCGATTTCATCCAAAATAATCACCGGATTCGATGCCTCTGCCTTGATAAGACTCTTTACGATACGTCCCGGCATGGCACCAATGTATGTCTTTCGATGACCACGGATTTCCGCTTCATCGTGTACACCTCCCAATGACATACGTACATACTTGCGTTTCAAAGCTGCAGCAATGGAACGACCCAACGAAGTTTTACCCACTCCCGGAGGGCCATACAAACATACAATCGGCGATTTCATATCGCCCTTCAGTTTCAATACTGCCAAATGTTCCAAGATACGCTCTTTCACCTTTTCCAAACCGTAATGGTCTTTATTCAGGGTCTTTTCTGCGTTAACAACACTCAGATTATCAGCTGTATAAACACCCCATGGCAACGATAGCATCGTCTGCAGGTAAGTCAACTGTACACTGTAATCAGGAGCTTGAGGATTAATACGTTCCAACTTAGCCACTTCCTTTTCGAAAGTAGCAGCCACTTCCTTTGGCCAGTCCATACGACTGCCCTTCAGTCGGAGCTCATCGATTTCACTATCCTGACCATCCCCCAATTCATCCTGAATATTCTTGATCTGCTGATGCAAGAAATACTCCCGTTGCTGGCGGTCTATATCTTCCCTCGTGCGCATTTGGATAGCCTGCTTGATATCTGCCAAACGTACCTCGCGATTCAGAAGCTGGATCAACTTATACATCCGTTCTTCCAAACTGTCCAATCTCAACAACTGCACCTTTTCTTCTGCACTGAATGGGAAATTCGCACAGATAAAATTCACCATGATAATGGGATGGTCCAAATTCTTGATGGCAAAAGCCGTATCCGGTGTCAAACGGTCCGATTTCTCGATAAACTTATTGGCCAAATCCTTACAGCTCTCCATCAAAGCCTTGAATTCATCCGATTGCTCGTCAAACTCCACCTCATTCAGCGGTGTAACCATCCCCTTCATATAAGGCTGTGTACGAAGGATGCAGTCCAAATGTACTCTAGGACCACTAGATTGCATAATGGCAGTAGTAGTTCCCCCCGGCATATCAAAAATACGAAGCACTTTGGCAATTACCCCCACATGGTATAAATCCGCATATCCCGGTTCATCCACTTCAGACGAAACTTGACAGGCCAATACTATCGGAAGCTTTTTCTTGTAAGCCGCATTGATCAGTTTCAGCGAAGCGGCACGACCGATGGTCACCGGCATCACCACATGCGGAAACATGACCATATTACGCAAAGCCATCACAGGGAATTCCTTGTCGAACTCCATTTTCAACACATCATCCCCTTCCGGTTCCGTTGTTATTTCTGCTATCATTGATATTTGGTCACCACCTGTATTCATGAAGAAATCCTCGTTATCGTTTTGGTTTTTCTTACTCATATCTTTTCATCATTATAAAAACACGTTTTTGCAAACGGATTGCAAAGTTAATCATTCCTTATTTAATAAGGAAAAAACTTCAAAGAAATAAAGAGTTTTAAGGATTAATGTGTATTTTTGGGGCCAATTAAGAAATGACAAGCATGGCAAATCCGTATTTCACCTTCAAACAATTCACCATCCGTCACGACCGCTGCGCCATGAAAGTAGGCACAGACGGTGTATTGTTGGGCGCTTGGACCGACATCAACCGTTCCCATCGGATATTGGACATCGGTACCGGCACCGGTCTCATCGCCTTGATGCTTGCCCAACGTTGTCCTCAAGCCCTCATTACAGCCATCGATATCGATATGGAAGCGGTGGAACAAGCCCATGAAAACTCGCAGTCATCACCTTGGAAGGATAGGGTAGAAGTGATCTTACAAGACATATGCAGTTTTACTGCATATCAAAAGTTCGACACCATTGTGTCCAATCCTCCCTATTTTATCGATTCCTTGAAATGTCCTAACAGCCAACGAAATACTGCCAGACACACCGACACATTAGATGCCGGGAGACTATTGGCAAGCGTAGCCCAGCTACTCACCGACGAAGGACGATTTTCCATCATCCTCCCAGCCGAGCAAACGGATTTACTAATCCAAACCGCTCGTACAAAAGGACTATACCCCTCCAGACATACAGCCGTCATCACCCGTCCGGGACTTTCCCCCAAACGAGTGCTGATGGAATTCCAAAAGACAGAAAAGACGTTCCAAACCGACGAACTAGTCATCGAATTGGAACGCCATGTATATAGTGAAGACTATATCGCACTCACCAAGGAATTCTACCTAAAAATGTGATTATTTTTTGGAAAGTTTGCTCAGCAATGTACGGTTCAGTTCAAACAGATGACTCTGCCGCTTTGCCAGCATTTCTTCCCCTTTCAGATGCAAGCCACTGAAATAATGGGAAATCACCTGCAACAAATTAGGATTTTCCGGTTTTTCTTTCTTCTTTTTCTCCGAAGCAATGACACGAAGACCACCGGGAATAATTTCCACCTCCAGTTCCTTACCCGCCATCAAAGGGTCACCATCAAAATGCATCACACCTTCATTCACCCGATGAATCTTTATTTTCTTGGCTCGCATGGTCTTGACACGACTGTTTTGATCGATGGTTTTGTTAAATAACTGGAAAGAAAGACTAGGTACATCCAACACCGTGAACGGCTCCATAATCGTCACATCCATCAGCCCGTCTGTCAGCGAAGCCTGAGGGGCGATATAGGCATCATTCCCATACTGGGAAGCATTTCCGCAAGCAATCAGCCATGCCTTATACTTCACCGTACCTTCCTCATTTTCAATTTCATACGTTTCCGGTTGGTATGTCAAGCTTTCATGAAGCGTATTTTCCAAATAAGTAAGGAGCCCCCGTTTTCCGGAGTCCGCAAACTTCAAGCTGATAAAGGCATCAAACCCTACACCGCAAGTACAGAAAAAAGGAATATTGTTAATTTTACCATAGTCAATACACAAGTCTACGCCCCGGTTGAGCACATCAATCGCTGCCTTAGGTTCCATTGGAATACGCAGATGCCGCGCAAGTCCATTCCCTGAACCACACGGAATGATACCCAAAGCCGTATCCGTATGAACCAATGAACGGGCTATCTCATTGATGGTACCATCTCCACCAATCGCCACAACCACATCCACCTTCTCCTGCACAGCATTGGCTGCAATCTGGGTAGCATGTCCCGCATATTCCGTCTTGACAATCGAATAATCATAGATTGACCGGTCCAGCCGTTCGTCAATCCATTTCAAGATGGCCTTTTTCCCCTGTGTTCCCGAGATGGGGTTTACCACAAATACAATCCTTTTTTTATCGGTCATACTTTAATTATTGGTTGCACTCTTTTATGCATACAAAGTTAATACATTTCCTTGAAAACACCTCAAAAAACGTAAAGTTTTGGTTGTACAACATATTTTTCCCTAAAAAAGCATCAACGAACCATTCTTTTTTGTATATTTGCACACAATTTAAGAAACTGTGTAATCCAAGAGTTGGACTACATACCAATTACCTTATTAATATATATGGGTTTATTACAAGAAAAATTCAGCAAATATAGACAACCCCAAGAATACATGGCAATGGGTGTCTATCCTTATTTCCGCGAAATCGACAGTGCACAAGATACTGAAGTGATGATGGACGGTAAAAAAGTCTTGATGTTCGGCTCTAACTCCTATATGGGCTTGACTTACGACAAACGTATCGTTGAAGCAGCGATTGAAGCTACCCGTAAATATGGTACCGGATGCGCCGGTTCCCGCTTTTTGAATGGTACTCTTGACCTTCACATTCAGTTAGAAAAAGAATTGGCCAAATTCCTCGGCAAGGACGAATGTTTGGTATTCACTACTGGTTTCACTGTAAACGAAGGTGTTATCCCGACATTGGTAGACCGTAGAGACTACATCATCTGTGACGACCGTGACCACGCTTCTATCGTAGACGGACGCCGCCTTTCTTTCGCTACCCAGTTGAAGTATAAGCACAACGACATGGAAGCATTG
>RHMF01000576.1_pt1 | contig 16760 bp, 16 predicted proteins | sample 5365151 | NCBI WGS metagenome assembly RHMF01 (sample SAMN10266501, study PRJNA497801) | feces metagenome | isolation source: feces | host: Bos taurus | place: China: Prairie of Fairy Mountain | collected 2017-08-14 | reverse complement strand
GCCAGACCCCATATCAGGCCGGCAACGGCAGCGGCCATGATGAGCATGAAGTTGAACTTCGCAAGGTGTACAAGGCTGTAAACCAGGGTGGTCACTACGAATCCCCAGTTTGGGTTCCATCGCTTGGAAAGGCCTTTCTGGATATATCCTCTCCAGAAGATTTCCTCTGCCGGTCCGATTATAAACAGCATTAAAAGAGTCAATACAATAGGATTTTCCCCTTCTTTCATGCCATAGATAGTGTCCACCTGCGGACGGGCAAAGTCGAACAGCAGGGTAGAGAAGAACTCTCCGAGCCAGAATACTCCCCACATGACTGCCGCGAGTCCCGCTCCGAGCAGGATGTCCGACAGTCCTATGTGGACGTCCTTCCACCATCCTGGTGAGGCCCATGTAGAGTAAAGCGTAAGGGTAGCTCCGGAACATGTCATCATTATCCAGAAATTGACATGTGGTGCCGTCCATGGAGAGAACATTATGGTCCAAAGAACGGCCGCCAGGAATATCCCGACGGCCGGTTTCTTCAATGAGATATCTTTATTCATATGTCCGGATCTTAAATGAATCTGCCGATTACCAGTGCAATGGTCAGAAGGACGGAGAACAGCAGCTGAAGATTTGCGGTCTTGACGTCAAGATCGGCAATGATGCCTGCGCCGGCTGTAAGCGAGTGCTTCATGGTCTGTGCGCATGCGATCGCTACCGGAAGTGTAAGGAAGACCAGAATGGTTGCGAGCGGCATTATTCCGATGATCGAGCATACTCCGACCCATACATATGGGAATATGACTTCAAATCCATAGAGACATGCAGAGAACTTTGATCCGAGGCCCATCGCCATGGTGGTGATGCCGGCGCGCTTGTCTGTGATGATGTTGTTCGAATGAAGGATACCGTCTGTGATGAGTCCTACAGGAAGTGCGATCCATAATACGCTCCAATCGATGGCTCCGGTCGCAACGTATGACGTTCCTAAAGTCGGGAGAAAAGCGAATGTAAGGAGGATATCAAGATCTCCGAGAGCATTGTACTTCAGGAATGGGTACAGAAGGGTAAGAGCTGCGCCTGCGATGCCGATGTAGAGGAGAGGAAGTCCGGTAACGGCGAAAAGTCCGAGACCGCATGCTACTGATACGACGAGAAGGCATACTGCAAGCTTCTTTATCTCTTCAGGCGTGAACATTCCGGTAGTCATAGTCTTGGCTCCGAATGTGTCTTCTGCGTCCACGTTCTTCTTATAATCGAAATAATCGCTCCATGTATTTCCGGTCATGTGGAAGAGAAGCATTCCAACAAGGGCCCAAAGTCCATAGAACCAGTTTATATCGCTTCCTTTGAAGAAAAGGAATGCAAGAGTGACGATGATTGGCATGGCTGAAGCAGGAAAAGACCATGGTCTTACTGCGATTACCCATTCGCCGAAAGTATGTTTTTTCATAAATGATAGAGTGTTAAATCATGCAAAGATAATAAAAATACACATAAGATAGAGCCCTCTCGATTCACATCGGGAAGGCTCCGCAATTCTAACCTAAAACTTAACCTATGAAAAAACTATTCGGTGTAGGTTTATTGCTAATTCTGTGCCAAAGATTTCTCAACAAGCTTGAAATGACGTGCATATAGTCGAAATGATGATGCATATGGTCGAAATTATGCATATGGCAGAAAAAGCAATGCCGATGTTTTTATAACAGGTGTTTCAGAATATCTTTTATCTTGTCAACAACTATGATCCTGTCGGAATCAGGCATGTCCATCATTTCATGTACCCATACGATGTCGTGAGGGGTATTGATGGCCCAGCCTCCGATGTTGACGACAGGAGCTATATCGGACTTGACGGAGTTGCCGATCATGAGAAGTTCCTCAGGCCGGATATCGTGTCTTGCGATCAGCTCCAGATAGTTCTTTTCGTCCTTGTTCTCCATTACCTCGCAATGGTGGAAATATCTTTCAAGTCCGGATTTGCGGAACTTTCCCATCTGTTCCGGAAGGTCTCCCTTAGTGGCGACAATCAGCTTGTAATGCCCCTGAAGTGCCTGCAGGGTCTCTTCGACTCCTTCGATTATCTCTAGTTCATGGAACGCCAGATCCGTAATGATCTTCTTGATGCCATAGTAGATGTGCTTTGGAAGCTGTCCTCCGCAAAGTTCCATGGCTGCATCTGTCATGCCGATCATATAGGTCTTTGAGCCATATCCGAAAAGGGGAATGTTGTCCTCCTGTTTTTGCCAGAGCATCTCCTGCACCCCTTCCGGAGAGGTGTAGTCAGATAGCAAGGCAGCGAACTTGTCTTCCGCTGCCCTGAAATATCTTTCATTCTCCCACAACGTGTCGTCCGCGTCGAAGAATATGTATTTGAATTTTCCTTTCAGGTCCATCCTTATTCTGCCTTTGTGCTGTCAGCTGGTTCGACGACAGGCTCCGGCTCGACTTCTACCGCTACGATCCTGTTGATGAAGATATCAGCCAGAGGACGGTCATATGGATCTGTATCCACTGTCGCGATCCTGTCGATTACCTCAAGACCTTCGATGACTTCGCCGAAGATCGAATACTGGCCGTCAAGGTGGAGGCATGCATTCTCATCATGGACAATGTAGAACTGTGATCCTGAAGATGCTTTCTTCGGGTTGGCCATATCGCCGCGACGTGCAGCTGCAATGGCTCCCTTCTTGTGCCAGTACTCATTGACGAACTCTGCAGGAATGGTGTAGTCAGGGCCGCCCTGTCCCCAAAGGTCGATCTTTGCGGTATCCCTTGAATATGGGTCTCCTGTCTGGATCATGAATCCTTCGATTACTCTGTGGAAACGGATACCGTCATAATACTTCTCTTTGACAAGCTTCACGAAGTTGTCCCTGTGCTTCGGGGTCTTGCTGTAGAGCTTGATCCTCATCTTGCCTTTGTCCGTAAAGATGTCGAACATAGGCTCTTCAATCTGTTTCTGTTCCATTGCCTGTGCTGTTGCTGTGCTGTCGGCCTGTGCCTCTGCCTCTGAGCTTTTCGACCCGCGTGGTCCGCATGATGAAATCGCGAGAGCCATGGCCGCCAGAATTATAAATATTCTTTTCATGTCGTTTGACTTTAACCCGACAAAAATAACTAATTTTGCGCTCATTATGGCAAATCCGTTGAAACAATTGGCGGGACAGACCGTGATTTACGGCCTCAGTACGATCCTCGCCCGTATCATAAACTTTCTTTTCGTTCCGATCTATACCAGGCTTCTGACTCCGGAAAGCTATGGCGTGGTGACGGAGTTCATGGCGTATATCGCTGTCCTTCAGGTGGTTCTTGTCCTTGGACTAGAGACCGGATGTTTCCGTTTCGCGAATAAGGAGGGAGTAGATCCTAAGAAAGTATATTCGAGTGCATTCGTGACGGTCTTCTGCGTCAGTGCCACTTTTCTGGCACTGATGATAGCTTTTGCATCACCTATAGCATCGATGCTGGGATATGAAGGCTACCAGTCATGTATCATGTATATGGGAGGAATCCTGGCTCTGGACGCTGTCACAGCCATTCTTTTCGCAAAGCTGCGACAGGAGAACAGGGCACTCAAGTTCGCCATCTTCAAGACCATAAAGATCATTACCGAAACAGCTGCCAACCTCGTGCTTTTCCTCTGGTTTCCGAAACATGTTGATTCGGCAAGATGGCTTCTTCATTTCATTCCGGAGACTCCGGATTTCAGCTATGTGATTTTCGCCATTTTCATCAGCTGTATAGTATGCGGTCTTCTTTTCATTCCTGATTTTGCAAGACTCAGCTTCAGGCTTGACAGGAAACTGATGAAGCAGATGCTGGCATATTCGCTCCCATTGATGGTGGCTGCTCTTCCGGGAGTTATAAATGATTTTCTTGACAGGATCCTGTTCAGATTCTTCGATACAAATGCAGATGCGTGGAGGTCCTCCCTTGGACTCTATCAGGCTGCTGTGAAGCTTGCAGTGATCATGAATCTGTTCATCCAGATGTTCCGCTATGCGGCAGAACCGTTCTTCTTCAGAAGAGCGCGTGAAAAGGATTCGCGTCAGCTTTATGCCTCCGTCCAGGAATATTTCACGGCCTTCTGCGGCCTTGTCTTCCTCGGAGTCATATTGTACATAGATATCATAGCCCTTATTCTCGGACCTCAGTTCCGCTCGGCAGTCGGTATCGTACCGGTCATGCTCCTTTCGTATATGATCCTGGGCATGCTGTTCAACGTCTCGATGTGGTACAAGCTTTCGGGAAAGACGAATATGGCCATATGGATCACCCTCTCAGGACTTGTCGTGACAGCCCTGGTGATTGTGGTCTTCATGCCTAGATATTCATATTGGGCGGCAGCGTTCGGCCACCTTGCAAGCTATATCGTGATGTTCGTGATAAGCTCGGTACTCGGAGCCAGATATTATCCGATACCGTACCGCTGGGGACGTCTGATGGGTATAATGCTGCTTATGGGAGGCATGTACGGAATTTCTATCCTTGTTGACAACCTCTTTTTCGCGGATGTCGTCCTGGGTCAATCTTCCGCAGGCCTCGTCATAGCAAAGCTGGGAGTACATACCCTCCTTATCGCCGGCTACGCCGCAGGAGCATGGCTGACGATAAGGAAGTCTTCCTAAAGTGAAAGAGTCTGTTTCTGAAAATTCCAGCCATCTGTCACGATAGACGATCCAGCCGTAATGTCTTCTACCTTGCATGGGAAGGTCAATGCCAGTCCCGGTTCCAGAGTCACAAGCTGTGTCCTCCACCATCTGTATTTCTTCCAGTCATGTTTGTCCATCGTTTCGGCAAGGCAGTATTCGTTGCGTGAAACCACAGTGCCATCCAATCCATAAACCGTCATATGAGCCTTCAGATCCATGTCTGATTTCTCGTCATTTACTGCATAGATGTGATTGTCGCCGTAATTGTATATAAGCTGCTGAGGGCTGCAGCCTTTCTTGACTGACCAGTATCCTGATACAGGCACCATGTACCAGTCGTACATCTGCCAGAACAATGCCGCGCCTTGTATCCACTACGGAAGGTACTCCGATGTTGGTTCCTCCTAAGTCTATCCCGATTTTCATGATGTTCTGATTTATGATGTGATACCACACTGTACCACAGCTTGCATAGATATATAAAAAATCCGAGGCAGAGCAAATAACGCTCATACCTCGGAACTTTTTTATGGATAATCCTTATTTTACAACGACTTCGTCAAAGAAAATGAATCCTGGAGATCCGGATCTTTCGTGCCACTCAGGTTTTGCCTGTACCGGGTTGGATACGACTTTGAGATATCTTGCTGAAGTCTCAGGGAAGCTTACTGTGTATTCCTTGAGGCCATTAGGATCATTCTTACCTTCTGTTTCGAATACAGCCTTTCCTACTTCTGAAAAGTTCTCTCCGTCCTCTGATGTATAGACTGTAATGTCGGAAGGATTGAAGATGTCGTCATATTTGATGATGAGTGCTCCAAGAGTAACGATGCTGTATGGTTCTGAACCTTCCATATCGATAGTTACATCGAACGGTTCGCTACGCCAGCCGCCCCATGCACCGCTGCGGAAATTCTCGTTACCTCTGATTCCGTCTGCAAGGATGTGAGGCAGGCCGGCATTGTAATTCTGATGAGCCTTAGTGTTGAGCGTCATGTCTTTAGCCATGGCCTTGTGAGCGATGAACTCCTCCATGAACATTTTTGTCTCGGTATTAGGCCTGAACGCCTTTGCCTTGAGTACGCATGATTCATTTATCGCAACAGGCTCTGTGTAAAGAGGAGAAGTCTCTACAGGATCAGTTCCGTCAAGGGTATATCTGACAGGAGTCTCACCCTGGGCATCCAGAGTTACCAGCACCTTGTTGTCCTGAACTTTTACTGAACCCTTGACATCGAAGATATGCTTTGCGTAATTATATCCTCTGACATCATAGATTGCGCAGAATTCGTCGGCACTGTCAAGGAATCTTTCCCAGCTCTTGTTCTCTGGCTGGCACCACTGCACCTCGCTGAGGGCCGCCATTCTTGGAAGGAGCATGTACTCGAGGTACTCGTCAGTAGCGATGTACTCTGTCCAGAGATTGGCCTGTACTCCGAGGATATGCTTTCTTTCCTCTTCGGTCATCTCTTCTGCATATGGCTCATATGAATAGCATTTCTCTATAGGAAGATATCCTCCGATAGCAAGAGGCTCGTTCGCCTTATCGTTCGACTGATAATAGTCGAGGTAGAAGAATGAGTTAGGAGTCATGATGGCATCGTGGCCCATCTGTGCAGCCTTTATACCGCCTGCGGTGCCTCTCCATGACATTACGATGGCATTTTCGGCTACTTCTCCTTCAAGGATCTCGTCCCAGCCGATGATCTTCTTTCCGCGCTGCTCGAGGAAATTTGTCATTCTTGTCATCACATAGCTCTGGAGATAGTGCTCGGCCTTGAATCCGCCTTCGTCCTTAAGTCCGAGTTCCTTTATCTTAGCCTGGCATTTAGGACATTTCTCCCAATATACCTTAGGACACTCGTCTCCACCTATATGTATATACTCTGAAGGGAAAAGGTCTGCAACTTCTGCAAGTACGTTCTCAAGGAAGATCATAGTGTTTTCATTTCCTGCACAAAGCACTTCATCTGCTATGCCCCATCTTCCCCATACATCATAAGGGCCTCCGGTACAGCCAAGCTCAGGGTAAGCTGCAAGAGCTGCGAGCATATGTCCCGGAAGGTCGATCTCAGGAATGATGTCTATGCCTTTAGCTGCAGCATAATCAATGATTTCCCTGATCTGCTCCTGGGTGTACCAGCAGCCTTCTCCATATGGTGTTCCGTCATATTTGCCATTGTCGTTGAGGTGGCCGATAAGGGTCTCCTTTCTCTTTGAACCGATTTCAGTGAGCTTAGGATATTTCTTTATCTCGATTCTCCAGCCCTGGTCATCGGTAATATGCCAGTGAAGAGTGTTGAGCTTATGGATTTCCATGATATCGAGGTATCTCTTCACCATGTCGATATCGAAGAAATGTCTTGATACGTCCATGTGCATTCCTCTATAACCGAAGCGTGGAGCATCATTGATCTCGGCACATGGAAGGATCCACTCCTTTCCGTCAGCCGCAGCGGTTCCATAGATTTCAACAGGAAGCATCTGCTTCAATGTCTGGATTGCATAATTGAATCCTCTGAGAGAAGATGCCTTTACATTCACAGCCTTCTTGCTGATGTTCAATGTGTAGGCCTCTTCCGGCATAGCTAGGTCGAGAGTGAAGATGAATCCGTCTGAAGCTGCTGATGTATCGACTGTGCTTTCCTGTCCGGTGACGAGGGTAAGCTGTCCTGCGAAAGCATTGATGAGATCTGCAGTAGCTTTATCGACATCTGAAGAATGATGGAAATCGGCACCGGAAGCATTGAATGTGCCGGTTTTCATTTCTACCTCGTTAGGGTAGGGAACAACTGTGAGCTGTGGCTTTTCGGCTGTGGTGCATGATATGGCAATGGCAGCCAGAACCGAAATCAGAAGTGTTTTTGTGGTCATTTTGAGCTTTTTTTACATTTTGTGCAAAGATAGAGAAATTTATAATAAAATTTGCAGTTTAAAAAGTTATGACCTAACTTTACGCCAATATTCTACATTGTTCCAATAATACAGCGAGACTTATGAAAAGATGTAACAACTGCGGTTGGTATAACCATGATTCTGCCACATGTTGTGAAAAATGTGAAGAGGAATCTTTTGAACCGGTTGTGGAAGAAACTCCAGTAGCGGAGCCGGAACCGGTGAAGAAACCGGAGCCTGTAATCGAGCCTGAGCCGGTAAGGATGCCGGAACCAGAGCCAGAAGCAGTTGCTGTACCTGAAGAGAAACCTGCCAAGAATCCGATGATGGAGACTGTGGCTTTCGGTTCTGCTCAGGCAGCCCCACGCCAGCAGGTACGCAAGAACCTTGCGGCGACAGTAATGGATGCAACAGCAGTTCTTCGTGCGGAAAATGAAGCTCATTGCCCGAAGTGCCGCTATCCTATCATAGGTTTTGTGGAATATTGCCCTAATTGCGGTGCAACTATAAAGAACAATGCGGAAGCAGGCGCACCTCCTGTATCAAAGGTGACAAAGATTGAATCGTGTGATGATGTGGCTAAGCCTTTGGATCTGAAGGCTACAGTACGTGACATTCCTGAAGAGCTTGTAAAGGAGGACCCTGACATGTTCAGACTTACTCCTGTTGACGAACCAGGTGAGGCTTCTTATGAAATGCATCTGGGAGATGTGATTGTACTGGGCGGACGCCGCTATAAGTTCGAGAAGTAATGAATTCCTATACGAACGGTGTAGTCATACCGGAGCGATGTGATTGCCGTCCGGGAGATCTGGTCGGAACTAAATATCATGTGGAGAAGGACCTTGGCCAAGGTTCCTTCGGTGTCGTGTACAAGGTGACCGACAACGAAGGCGGAGTCTGGGCCATGAAGCTCCTTCGTCTCTGGGATGTCCCTTCTACAATCAGACAGCCTCTGATCAGCCGTTTCGAGATGGAATACAAGACAAGCTGCATCAAGAGCCGCAATCTGGTCCACTCTGTGGATTCAGGCTTCCTTAAAGGCAATCCATATATAGTAATGGAGTTCTGCGACGGAGGAGATCTTGGCAAATATGTGGGAAAGCCGGAGGCTGACCTTTCACGTATCGCCTTGGATGTCCTTAACGGTCTGAGTGACCTTCATGCCAACGGAAAGGTCCATCGTGACCTGAAGCCTGAGAATGTCCTTTTCAAGTCTGACGGTACTGCCGTTCTGACCGATTTCGGAATCAGCGGAGACAGAAACAAGAGAATGACTGAGAGGAATATCTTCGGAAAACCTACCCAGATTTTCGGAACATATGCCTATATGCCGCCAGAACAGGTCAACCGTGCTAGGGGCAACAGTACAGTCCTTCCTACTACTGACCTTTTCTCGTTCGGAGTGATGATGTACCAGCTTATCACAGGAGAGCTTCCTTTCGGAAAGCTCGAGGATCAGAATGACCTGGTACATTATCAGAAGAGAGGTAAGGCCGGTGACTGGGACCGTATGAGGCTCCTTTCCGTCCCTCAGGGCCGTGATTGGGAGAACCTCATATCAAGATGCCTTGTTCCTGACCTCAAGGACAGGATACGTTCGGCAAAGGAAGCCATGGAAATGGTTCCGGGTCAGGCTCCGAAGACACAGGCCTATCCTTCGTTGTCTCCGGCAGGCGAGAACCCGCTTTATGCTACTTCACGCAGGGTTCTTAAAGTCATGCAGGGCAAGGAGTATGGAAAGGAATATGACCTTGAAGACCTTGTGAACAGGTCAGGAAGGAGATTGCTGACTCTCGGTCGCGATGACAGCAATGCCATCATGATTGCGGATTACGGCGAATCTTATATGTCGCGAAGACACTGCACTTTGGAGAACATCGGTACTTCATTCTGGCAGATCCGCGACGGACAATGGGATGCTGAGAATTGTGTGTGGAAGAATTCGATGAACGGCACCTATGTGAACTCCGATTTTGTGGCACAGAACGGAAGACTTCTCCGTGAAGGTGATATAATCACTATCGGAGACGTGAAATTAAAGTATGACATTTAACTACTTTTTATAACTTTAAATCTAAAACACTATTATTATGGAGGCAAACTACAAAAGAACCGTAGCCGGTTCTGTCGGTGCCGGAGTGGCAGCTGTCTTCAACGCTTCAGGTCGTCAGTACTACATTCTGGAGCACAAGACAGAGTCTTTGTATCACCATGCAGGCGAATCTCAGAAGATCATCGTAGATCAGGTTGAGCTCGGCCGTGATTCAGCATGCCAGGTGCGTTTCGATGAGGCTTTCGAGACTGTAAGCCGTCGTCATGCAGCTATCGTGAAGGAAGGTGAGAACTGGAAGATCATTCCGCTTTCACAGACAAACTCTACAATCGTAAACGGTGAGGCTATCCAGGGTGAGAAGATCCTTAACTCAGGTGACGAGATCCGTCTTTCATCTAAGGGTCCTCTTATGGGCTTCATCATTCCTCAGGGCAAGCAGAGCCTTGTAAGCAGCATCGGAATGACTGAGCGTCTCAGCCTCTTCCGTCAGCAGGCTCTCCGTCCTTACAAGCGTGCACTTTGGATCATGGCTATTATCCTTATCCTTGCTATTGCAGGTCTTGTAACATGGAACGTTCTTCAGGCTAAGAAGTATGATGCAGAGCTTCAGAGCAAGCAGGAGCAGATCGAGCAGGTACAGCAGGATCTTACTGCCAGCGACGAGCTTATCGATGCTCTCAACGACGAGCTTGAGGCAACTCAGACTCAGTCAGCAGCAGAGCGCGCACGTGTACAGCAGAAGCTTGAGGCAGCTCGCGCAGAGCGTGAGGCTCTTCTCCAGAGCGCACAGAACCTCAATGAGGAGCTTAAGAATGCAGCTGATGTAGCAGCGGCAGCAGGTCAGAATGTAGAGGATGCTCAGGCTAAGATCCAGGAGCTCGAGAACAAGCTGAAGGAAGCTGAGGCTAAGAAGGTTGAGGAAGCTCAGCTGGCTAAGGAGAAGGATGCTCTCAATGACATCATCAACCGTGGTAAGAAGGACAAGCCAGCTCTCGAGGGTGGTGAGGAAGTTCCTGAAACCAATGACCAGCTCGTACTCTTCTAATCAAAACAAGCATTTATAATTAACACTAATAATTACTTTATCATGAAAAAGATTATCACTATTCTTGCAACAGCTATCGTAGCTTGCATGTTCGCTTCTGAGTCTTTCGCTCAGCTTCGTAAAGACGTTGTGATCACTCCAGAGCAGAGCCACCTTGATGCTTCTTTCAAGCAGTTCAAGAAGGCTAATAAGACTAACCAGATCGAGATCCTCAACTATCTCGTTGACTGTGCAAACGAGGCATATCTCGCGTGCAAGACTATCGAAGACCTTTATGAGGTTAAAGAGCAGATGAACATCATCAAGTTCTACAACAGCCATGCAAAGCAGAACTCTATCACTGTAACAAACGCTATCCGCAAGCTTGATCATAAGATCACTCAGACTGAGGCTGAGTACAAGAAGGCTAAGGTGATCGAGGGAACAAGAACCTTCTATCAGGATTATGGCCAGGAGCTTGACTAATATCAAACTCGACTGAAATATCAACCGTATGGTGGCAGTTTCAAGGCTGCCACCATACTATGTTTAATAACTTTCAACATTTTTTATGTCTGACATTACCTTCAAGATGACAGTTGCGACCAATGTCGGTCTGGTCCGCGACAACAACGAAGACAATTTCATCGTTACTCCGGATCTTGCAAAACCGGACAATTGGTTTGCTCCCAGCGGGACGGATGAAGTCATAGCTCTCGGAGAGCATGGCTGCATCATGGTTGTGGCTGATGGCATGGGCGGTATGAATGCCGGAGAAGTGGCCTCTGAGCTGGCTGTCAACAGCATACGTGAAACTTTTACGCAGGTAAAGGATTTCTCAACTATATCGGACTGCAGCAACCATATAGAGGCTTTTCTTAAGAAAGCCATCACTACTGCTGATGCGCTGATAAAGAAGAAGGTGAAGGAAGACCCTTCCACTTCCGGTATGGGTACGACTATCGTACTTGTATGGGTGGTCGGAAATGTCGCACATGTAGCTTGGTGCGGCGATTCAAGAGCTTATCTGTTCAACCGTCAGTCAGGATTGAGCAGACTCAGCAATGACCATTCCTATGTGCAGGAACTGGTCGATACGGGTAAATTGGATCCGGAACTGGCATTCGATCACCCGAACAGCAATATCATTACACGCAGCCTCGGTGATTCACCGGCAAAGGCCCAGCCGGACTATATCTGCAAGGGAATTTCTGCCGGAGACTATCTCATTCTCTGCACCGACGGACTTTGCGGCCTTGTCAGGGACGAGGAGATCCTCGATGTCATGATGAAGGAGCATACAAGCATCGAAGAGTATAAGAATGCTCTTTTCAATGCGGCTCTGGAAGCGGGCGGATATGACAATATCACCATCGCCCTCTTCGAATGCATGAGCGTGAAGGAGGAGGAGCTCACAAGCACAGTGACTCCATTGCAGGCAACTAGAAAGAACAAGCCTGGCAGGGATACAGAGAAGACCGCGGACCGCAACGGTTTCCGCCTTGCTTTGAAAATACTAATCGCTATCATATTGATACTTGTCCTCATTGCTGTCGCCGGATATTTCCTTGGTGTGATATCAATTGATGGAAACAGTATAACATTCGATCTTAATAACCTGAAAACAATCTCATTGTAACATGAAATATTCTGAAGGATACTTACTTGATAATCGTTATCAGCTTGAGCGCTTCATCGGCAGCGGCACCTTTGGAGAGGTATGGGTAGCAGTGGATAAGGCTACGGATCTCGAGGTAGCCATCAAGGTCTATGTCTCTATGGATGAGAAAGGTCTTCAGGAATTCAAGAAGGAGTTCCAGATTTCCTTCGAGCTCAACCACACCAATCTTCTGCATGCAAACTATCTCGGAGTGAATTCGGAGGACAAGAGGCCTTATCTTGTAATGCCTTACTGCCCGGATGGTTCCGTAACCAAGTATGCCGGCCAGATGAGCGAGGAAGATCTCTGGAGATTCATAAGGGATGTGGCTTCCGGACTGGCATATCTCCATTCGAAGCAGCCACCTATCATCCATCAGGATATCAAGCCTGACAATATCCTTATCCTTAAGAACGGGGACTTTGTCGTGACTGACTTCGGTATCAGCAAGCAGCTTCGTGCTACACTTCGCAAGAGTGGTACGTCCCTCAATTCGGCAGGTGCCATCTCATATATGGGTCCTGAGCGTTTCAGCAAGCAGTATCAGGCTGTAAAGGCCAGTGACATCTGGTCATTGGGTGTATCTATCTTCGAACTTGCTACAGGTGAACTTCCGTTCTGCGGAATGGGAGGAAGCCTCTTGAAGCAGGGTGCCGATATCCCTGAACTTCCTGAAGAATTTTCAGAGACATTGAACATGGTATGCCAGTCATGTATGGCAAAGGCACCATGGGAGCGCCCTACAGCAGCTCAGCTTGCAGATTTTGCAGCAAAGACAATCAATGGAGATTCACCTAGACCAGTGTGGATCGCAAATTATGAACCGCCAGTAACAGAAACACCGGCACCAGCTCCTGCAGTTCAGGAACAGGTACCTGCACCGGTTGCAGAACCAGCAGCTCCTGCAAGAAAGGGTGCTGCCATGAAGCAGACAGTCATTGCAAATGCTGCCGCTCCAGCTGCTCCCGCTGCTCCGGCTGCCCCTCAGGTGAATGATTCACCGTTCGGTCAGCAGGTACAGACTTCTGCCCAGGAGAAGGGTTACGGCCCTATCGTATGGCTTGGAGTAGCTCTTGCCGGACTTGTCGTAGGCTTTATCCTGAATTACTTTATCTAGAATCATGAGGAGACTGTATATAATATTGAATATAGTCATTTTCCTGCTTCCTTTGTCGGCTGCGGCTCAGAGTCTGACAAACAGCGAGAGACGCCATATCAATTCCAAGGTCCTTACTGTGGTCGAGGAATATGAGCGCCTTGCTACTTTGTACGACGATGATGCCAGCTACTACTTTCAGAGCCTTTTTGCCAAGGAAGGCGAAACGGGAGTATTCTGTGATATGATAGGAGCACCGTCCTATCTTAAGACCGTACCGGTATCAGAGTATGTCTCCATGCTGAGAGAGTATGCTTCGAATGTAACGACAGTCATCAGAGATGTAAGCAAAGGAAGAATGACTTATTCCGACGGTATCTGGCACATACCCGTAACCTTCAGCAAGAGCCTGTCATATATCGATAAGAACGGATACATGTTTTCCGTTGAGGATTATCATGATACCGAATTCGATATGACCATGCATCTTTCCTATGATCAGGAGAGGGATGTCTGTCTTATCGAATCGATTGAAGGAAAAATCAAGGGCGACAAGAAATTCCCTGAAGGAAGATTCCTTATAGTTAACGAGGTCGAGAATCCGAGCGATCGTTACATGAAGCATTTCTCGACTTTGAAGCTGAAGGGAGCTACTGTAGATTATAATGAATTCGGCCAGGCGATACTTCCGAACGGCAAAGCAGAAGTGTATGATATCGATATGGCCGTGATTGCCGATACATTGGCGAGTGGCTTCAATTACGATGTCGTGTCGTACAACTTCAAGCGAAGGAAGGCACGTATGAAGCTTCGTTATAATTATGCTCCGGAGGGAATCTATCAGATCAGCATGCCTGATGCAAACAAGGATTATGTCAATGCTTCTTCAAAGGCTATGGAAGCAGGCTGGGACATCGGCTTTGCATTCCCATTCGGTCGTAGGACCAAGATGGGTTTCTATACCGGTGTCGGATTGTGTATGAGTGAGCTGAATTTCAGCCTTAAGAGTCCTATCAGCTATTCATATGCAACAAGCAGTTATAATAATGTTACAGGTTACTTTGACAATGTAGATGTCACTTACAAAATAACCGATGCTCATGAGAATGTGAGGTACATGGACATCTTTGTCCCTGTATATATGGAGATGGAGCATAGGCTTGGAAGGCATGTGCTTCTGTCATGGGATGTCGGTGTGAAGGCTTATTGGAATCTGGCTGTCCAGAATGTGGATCCGGAAAGGCTACCTCCTTATTCCGTAACATATTCTACCAATGTGTCGGTCAATGGAACGCAGATTTCTTCAAAGCCGACTCCTCCGGGTGCTTTTGTCGAAAGCAACGGATATAAAAGAACGAATATCGGCTTAGGTAAGACAGAGGGATTGAGTGCGGTCGGCAATATCGGCCTCGATATCAATCTGGTCAAGCGCAAATGGTATCTCATGCTGCGTGTGGGATATGAATATGGTCTAGACCTGTTGAGCGAATCAGACATGATATATTCGTCGGAGACCAACGCTTATTTTGAGAAAAACAAGCATCTGCCGATCATCTATGATCCAGTAGATAATGAGGACATATATGTCCATTCTTTGATCAGCGGAGCTAAATTCAGAAGAGAAGGTTTGTGGGTTTCAGGTGGTTTTAAATTCAAAATGTAATTATGAATAAGAATATACAGACAGTATTGCTTGGCGTTGTCTTCGTAATCAGCGGAGCAGCCGGCTATTTTATTGGTGAAACAGTTCTTGGTGACGGTAATGAAGTTCAGAAACAGCCTGAGCCTGTCGTGGAGCAGGTTGCGGAACCTGTAGTTGTCTCGACAGTGCCTGTGATCATGGAAGTTTCGTCTCCTGTTCGTGGCACTGACGGAAAATACAGCTTCAACGCTGTTGCTTCTGTGGAGTCTGGTGATGTGCTTTTCTTTAGCCTTTATGCTGATGAGGCATGTGCGACCGAGCCTGTAGCCAATGATCTGGAAGGAAACTTTTCAGGATTGGCTCCAGTACCTTCCCAGACATATTATCTGAGGGTTCAGAATTACAAGACAAAAGAATATTCTGAAGTAATGCCTGTCAAAGGTTTCGTTCAGCCGGTTTCATACGAAAAGGTAACAAAGGCTGAGCTCGAGAATCTTTTCAATGTAGCGAAGAATTTTGACGCAGCTCCGAAGAATTTCGGCCATAGGATTTCCAAATCTCTGGCCATTACCGTAAACGGAGCAAATGATGGTGAAAGAGGAGTTTCTACTATTGCTGACATCTGTACAAAGACTCAGAACGGTATCTGGAGTTCTGCTACTGTCGAAAATCTCGGCTATGACGGTCAGGGCAGATTGAATAAACTTGTGATCAGGGTTAATTATTAGTCATGAGAAGATTAGCATATATCATTCTGCTGCTGGCTCTGCCGATCCTGGGATCTGCGCAGACCCAGTCTCTTGAATTCTATTATATAGCCCATGACAGGACCACTCCGGTAGGAGACCTCTGCAGCCGTTTGGAGCAGGTCTATGAAACTGCGTTGAGCTATGAGGACTTTGCTGTGATCTTCTATCTGCCGAATTATGACGAACCTATGGTCGTGAAGGTCAATCTTCCTGGAGATAACAGGGATGAATTCAAGAACATCATCAGTGAGCTGAGATTGAAATCTGCCCATGAGATATATGCCGATATCGACTATGCGAAGATCATCGAGCTCATAAATGAGCATGATTTCATAGATCAGAACGGCAGGCCGACATACTCTTCAGTACTTTTCTGCTGGTATGTCAATCCTGATTTCTGGCAGTTCCAGTACAATGAGAAACTTATTGCTTCATTATATTTCAATCTGGAACTGGATCAGTATCAGGGTTATGTGACCACTCAGGTATGGCATGCGGAAGGAGACGGACTTGAGGTAAGCCGCAAGTACCCTTTCGGAACAAAGAATCTTTGCAGGAACATGGGCTTCATGCTTCAGCAGTATTGATTTGAAATTATTAAATAAGAGATATGAAAAGAATCGTTTTCCTTTTTTCTTTAATCCTGTCCGGAGTTTCAATGGCTTTCGCTCAGCCGAAGCTTCCGGACAAATGTCAGGTGTTCTATCCGGATGTCCTTCTTTCTAACGTAGTGCTTTCTGAGAAGCAGGCATCTGCTTTGGAAAGATCTTCGGATTTCGGACAGTCGAAGGCACCGAGAAACATGACTTTCTGGGTTGTGTATAGTGACAGGGATGATAATGTCACCTATACTACTCCTGGCGGATCGACCAGATACAAGACTCTCGCTCTCAACGAGCAGCTCCGAATAGCTCAGATCAAGAACGGTTGCGCTCTTGTATATTCAGAGCCTCAGTCGGATATCGCTTATCCTATGATTTCGCAGTATGCGGAGT
>RHMF01000648.1_pt1 | contig 16765 bp, 14 predicted proteins | sample 5365151 | NCBI WGS metagenome assembly RHMF01 (sample SAMN10266501, study PRJNA497801) | feces metagenome | isolation source: feces | host: Bos taurus | place: China: Prairie of Fairy Mountain | collected 2017-08-14 | reverse complement strand
TGTTTTTGACTCCGTTTTTAACGTATGAGAATAGGTCTGTTAGTAAATTGTCGCCTTCTCCTATCATTGAGGCTTCGTCAATTATGTAAATGGTGTGGTGATTCTTGTTTTCTTTGAGTTTAAGACTTATATTTGAATAATCATCTGTTTGAGTGTAATAGATTTTTTTATGAATTGTGTAGGCTTGTTGCAGGGAACGATTGCTTAATACTTTGGCTGCTCGTCCTGTTGGTGCGAGTAATTCTGTTCTTATATTATAATAAGGTAGTGTTTTGATGAGTGCAGAAATTATTGTGGTCTTTCCTGTGCCTGCATAGCCGTCTAAAATAAAGATATTGCAGTCTTCTCTGTGGAAAATGAAGTTTGAGAGATTTTTTACAAGATTTTCTTGATCTTGTGTTAAGGGAAAATTACAGAAACTTTCTATTTGTTTTACAAACATCTATTCTGCTTTTTCTAATATTTGGTCAAGATTTTTTGTGTGTGAGGTTTCTATTTCTCCTTCTTTGGTTGAATAGATGAAAATGGCATCATATTCTGGGTGAGTATTGAGAAATTCTTCTGCTTTTTCTTTTCCCATTACCATAAAGGCAGTTGCTAATCCGTCAGCCGTTGTTGCATCTTGTGCAATCACTGAAACGCTTAGCAAATTGTGCGACACAGAGTATCCGGTCTTTGGATTGATTGTGTGAGAAAGGCGAATTCCGTCTTCTTCTATGTATTTTCTGTAATTGCCACTTGTAACTATTGATTTGTTTTCAAGTTTTATGAAACTATTATACTCTCTTTCTGCATACATATCCTTAGAAGGCTCCTCTATTGCTACTCTCCATTGTTGTCCATCGGGCTTTTTCCCGCTTGCAAATACTTCTCCGCCTACATCTACTATGTGTTGATTGATGTTATTGCGTTTTAATTTTAAATAATTGCTTATTTGGTCTGTGGTGTATCCTTGTGCGATTGCGTTGAAGTCTATCTTGGTTTGAGGATATTGTTTTATTAGTTTGTCGTCTTCTAATCGTAATTTTTCATATCCAACATAAAGCATCATTGAGTCTATTTCTTGTTTTGAGAGTTTTTTTCTTTCTTTTGCAGCAAAACCATGTGCTTCTATCAATGCTCCAAGGCTAATATCAAAATTTCCATCGGTGAGTTTTGATATTTTTTCTGCGGCTAAGAAGTTTTCTTTCAAAATACTATTCATCACATTTGTTTGATTGTTGTTGATTTTGTTTAGAAGTGATTGTGGATTCCAAAGAGATATGGAATTATCTATTTTAATTAGAATGCTATCTATGCCTTTTTTTATTTGTGATGAGGTTTGCCAGTTGTTTTTCCCGCACCATTTGTCCGTAGGAGCATAATATACTATGTGATAATATGTACCTTGCGTCCTACCATTAAGAGTGTATTTTTTTAACTCAGGATTTTCCTTGTTTTTACAAGTTGAGAAGAAAATTAAAACTAAAATAAAAAATAAGTATTTGAAAACTTTGAATAATTTTTCCATAATCTCACAAAAATAATTTGTGCAAAGATAGTGTTTTGTTCCCATTTTGTTTTGTTTAATTTTTGTTTTATTGTTAAGTGTCTTATAATTAGTGAAATAAAATTTTTATTTAGATGTAACATTCTAAGTTTTGTGGCGTAAAAACAAGCAAGAAAATGGTAATTTTTGGGAGTAAATGGAAAAAAGTTATCAACAAATGTAATGTATTTTTTTGGGATAAATGTAGTAATTTTACAAACTGAAAAATAGTAGAATTATGTCATCAATTGTAGGTATAGAGTTTTGCAAAATAGATTCAAACGGCAGGTTGAAACTTCCTGTTGCTTTGAAGAAGCAACTTGTTACCTCTGATGACACAAGGTTTGTTCTCAGAAAAAGCATTTATAATTCGTACTTGGAACTTTTTACTTACTCTGATTTTCAAGAAGAAGTCTCTCGACTTCAACGTAATCTTAACCCTTACGACCCGAAAGCGAAAAGGTTATTTAGGAAATTGACCCAAGCAAACATAGTTGAGCTTGATGCAAGTGATAGAATCCTTATACCTGCTGAACAAAGAAGTATGGTAAATATTGATAAGGATATTGTTTTGCTTGCCTCAGGAAAATTTATTGAAGTTTGGGATTCTCAAACCTATAAATCGCTTGACGAAGATGAGTTCGATTATATCTCTTCTGCGGAACAGTTGCTTGGCAATCTACAAGAGGTCGATTGTAATAAGGATTAAGATTTAGAAAATGCAGCAAGAACAGTATCATATTCCTGTAATGTTAGATGAATGTATGGAAGGCTTAGATATTAAGCCTGAGGGGGTTTATATTGATTTAACATTTGGTGGTGGAGGTCATTCAAAAGCAATTATTCAACGTCTTTCAGAAAAGGGAAGTCTTTATGCGTTTGATCAAGATAGTGATGCGATAAAGAATGCCTTAGATGATGAACGCTTTACTATGATTGAAGACAATTTTTCTAATCTTACAAATCAATTAAAGCTTTATAGAGTAACGCAAGTTGATGGAATACTTGCTGATTTGGGTATTTCGTCTTATCAAATTGATTGTGCAGAAAGAGGATTTAGCACAAGATTTGATGCAGAGCTTGATTTGAGAATGAATAGAAAGCAAATTCTTACTGCAAAAGATGTGGTTAATACTTATTCTTATGAACAATTGAAAAAGATATTCTCAGATTTTGGAGAATTATCTAATGCTCATCAAATTGCAAAGAAGATAGAGTCTTTGCAAATAGAGGGAATGTCAACTACAACTCAGTTGAAAGAAATTCTTCAACCGCTTGCTCAAAGAGGAAAGGAAAATAAGTTTTTTGCACAAGTGTTTCAGGCGTTGAGAATAGAGGTAAACGGAGAAATAGATGTGTTGAAAAAAATGTTAGAACAAACTTCTCCTTTACTAAAAAAAGGAGGGAGACTTGTGGTTATGAGTTATCATTCTTTGGAAGATAGATTGGTGAAGAATTATATGAAGACAGGAAATTGCGAAGGGAAAGTAGAAAAGGATTTCTTTGGTAATGTGTTAAATGATTTGGTGCTTGTTAATAGAAAACCTATAACTGCAAGCCAGGAAGAATTGGAAAGCAATCCTCGTTCAAGAAGTGCAAAATTGAGAATAGCTGAAAAGAAGTAAAATTATGGGAATTAAGGAAATTGTTCAAGGAGATGTATTGTTAAGAAAATGGTTTTCAAAAAATATTTTCTTGTTTTTGTTGATTGCTATCTTGTGGATTGTGTATATAGCAAATAGATATGGAATAGAAACAAAGGTTAGGCAAATAGAAAACACTAATAAAGAAATAAAAGAGTTGGAGATGAAACGTACAAGTATTAAAACTCAATATCAAAAGTCATCAATGATGATGGAATTAGAGAAAGCTTTGTCTCCAGTAGGGGTAGGGGTGTCAAGAGAGCCAATAAAAAAAGTTATACTAATAGGAGAAAATGAGTAATACAATAGACGAAAATAAGGATAAAAGAGAATTAAGGCTCTCTATTATATATGTAATAGTAATGCTTGTGATAATTACCATATTTGGTAAGGCTCTTTATATGCAAATAGCATTGCATGATAGCGAACTTTTGAAACAGAAAGAAAGAATTGTAAAAGAGAGAGAATATCAGGCTAAAAGAGGTAATGTCTATTCGGTAGATTATGATACAGGTGAACTTATGTTGTTGGCAACTGATGTTCCAATATATGATATGTATATAGATTTGGGTAAACAGAAGGATAAAAAGACGGGTAAAGCAGAATGGGTTGTTCCTGATAGTATTTTTAGAAAGGATTTAAAGCCAATGTGTGATAGTTTGGCTAAAATCTTTTCGTATAAGAAAAATAGTAAAACTTCTTCTGAATATCAAAAATATTTTATGTCTTTTAGAAACAAGAAACACAATAGAGGTGTTCCTGTTGCAATGGGTATAACATACGAAGAATTACAAAGATTTAAAACTTTTCCTATTATAGGACGAAAAATCAAGAATAAACAAGATTCAACAAAGGTAACGTATAGGTTAAGCCATAGAGTGCATATTATTGAGAAAGGTAAGAGGGTTTATCCTTATTATCCTTTGGCAAGAAGAACAATAGGAATAAAATTACCTGGTTGCGATACTTGTTATAATGGTATTGATGGTGGTTTTGATAAATATTTGAGAGGAGAAAAAGGAAAACGCTTGGAAAGAAAAATAAATCCAGGTGTTTGGGTGCCATATAATAAAGATGAAAAGATAACTGCTAGAAATGGTTTCGATGTTGTAACAAGCATTGATGTGAGTTTGCAAGAATTAGCAGAAAGTTCGTTGATGAATTGTTTGAAAGAAAATCAAGCTGAAAGTGGTTGTGTGGTTTTAATGGAGGTTGAAACAGGTTTTGTGAGAGCAATAGCGAGTTTTTCTGAAGTTGAGGGAGAATATTTTGAGAATAATAACATCGCAATTTCAAGTTCTTTTGAACCAGGTTCAACATTTAAAACCGTAACTGCAATGATGATGTTGGACAAAGGTCTTGTAACGCTTTCAGATTCTGTTCCAACAGGTGTAAAACATTTTCCTGGAAATGCAAAGCCTATTGAAGACGTAGGAAAGGTTAATAGGGGGAATGTAAGTTTTGAAAGAGCATTAGAAATTTCTTCAAATGTTGGTATAAGTCAATTAGTTTTTGATCATTATGGCAGTGTTTCAAAAAGAAAACAATTTAGAGAAGATTTGATGCAGTATTTCAACTATGAAAAATTAGGATTGGATATAGATGTTCACGAACCTAAGCCTATTATTCGTTCGTCTGAAAATCCAACTGACCTTTTAAGAATGAGTTTTGGCTATGTTACTCAAATGACTCCTTTGCAAATGCTAACTTTTTATAATGCTATCGCAAATAATGGTAAAATGGTAAAGCCTCAATTTGTAACAGAACTTCTAAGAGATGGGGTTGTGGAGAAAAGTTTTGAACCTATTGTAATGGTTGAGAGTATATGTAAACAAAGTACAAGAGATTCTATTCACAAAGTATTAAAGGGGGTAGTTAATAATGGTACTGGAAGAAGATTAAAGGGAACTTCTTACGGAATTGCAGGAAAATCTGGTACAGCTGAGTTGGGTTATGATTCAAAAGAGGGAACTATTCAACATAGGGCTTCATTTGTAGGATATTTTCCTGCTGATGAACCTAAATATTCTTGTATAGTTGTGATAAGTAAGCCAAAGGGAGCAAGAACTCATGGAGGTGATTTGGCTGCTCCTGTTTTTAGGGATTTGTCTGATAGGGTTGTTGGTACAAGAATAGCATTAACTAAGGTGGGGCAGACAAGTGAAAAGAAAATGCCTATTATGAGTTATGGTAATAGGGATTCTTATTCTGCTTTTTGTCAATCTTTGGGCTTTGATGTTAATCTTCCTGCATCGCCTTGGTTAAAGGTTAGAGAAATTAAAGATAGTTTGATTTTTACTCCTTATTTTACAGATAAAGAATATGTGCCTAATGTTGTTGGACTAACGATAAGAGATGCTGTTTATATGCTTGAAAATCTTGGTATGAGAGTTAGGTTTAAAGGAAAGGGTAAGGTTATTAGTCAAAGCATAGCTCCTGGAAGTAAAATAACAGATGAGGTAATTGTTTTGGAACTTGGTGTAAATGAAACAAAGAAAAAATGAATAGAAAACTAAGAGATTTATTGTTGGGTATAAACATTATAAAACAAATAGGTGAAATAGATAGACTTGTTTGTGGTATTGTGTTTGATTCTCGTAAGGTTAAAAAAGATAGTTTATTCGTTGCTCAAAAGGGAACTCAGATTGACGGACATGATTTTATTGATTCTGCAATAAGTGATGGTGCAAGTGTTGTGGTTTTGGAACAAATGCCAAATCAGATAAAAGAAAACGTTACTTATTTGCAGGTAGAAGATTCTTCAAAGGCCTTAGCTCTTTTGGCAAGAAACTATTACGATAACCCTTCTTCTAAATTGAAATTAATAGGTATAACAGGAACTAATGGAAAGACTACAACAGTAACTTTATCTTACAATTTATTTAAAAGTTTAGGTTATGAATGTGGATTAATTTCTACAATAGTAAACAAAATAGGTGATAGAGAAATTGCTTCTACTCATACAACACCTGATTCTTTATCATTAAATAAGTTATTGAATGAAATGGTTGAGAGTGGTTGTGAGTATGTTTTTATGGAAGTTAGTTCTCACGCAGTAGATCAACATAGAATATGGGGATTGACTTATTATGGAGGGGTGTTTAGTAATATAACTCACGATCATTTAGATTATCACAAGACTTTTTCTAATTATATAAATGCAAAGAAAGGATTTTTTGATTCATTGAACGAAAAAGCATTTTCTCTTACAAATGTTGATGATAGAAATGGAGAAAAAATGTTGGAATCAACAAAATCTAGAAAATTTACTTATAGTTTGAGTAGAATGGCTGATTATAATGCAAAAGTAATTGAGAATAGTTTTTTCGGATTGCTTTTGAATATAAACGGTAAAGAAGTATCTACTCAATTAGTTGGCCAATTCAATGCCTATAATCTACTTGCTATTTATTCTATTGCAGAATTGTGTGGATTAAAACAAGAAGAAATTTTGGTAGGTCTAAGTAAATTAAAAGCTGCTAATGGAAGATTTGAAACCTATCGTCTGAAAAATGCATCTACTGCAATCATTGATTATGCTCATACACCAGATGCGTTGCTTAATGTCATATCGACCATAAATGAAATTAAGCTTGCAGGTAAGTTAATAACGGTTGTAGGTTGTGGGGGAAATAGAGATAAAACTAAACGTCCTCAAATGGCAAAAATTGCACAAGAAGGAAGTGATATAGTAATACTAACTTCTGATAATCCTCGATTTGAAAATCCTGATGATATAATTGAGGATATGAAAAAAGGGGTTGTGGATAACGAAAAACTATTTTGCATAACAGATAGACGACAAGCAATAAGGTTAGCTTCACAACTAGCAAAAGATAAAAGTGATATAATTCTTATTGCAGGCAAAGGGCATGAGACATATCAAGAAATAGAAGGGGTGAAACATCATTTTGATGATAAAGAAGAAATATTAAAATATTGAAAGTAAAAAAGGAGAATATATTATGTTGTATTATTTATTTAGTTGGTTAGATTCAAGTTTTGATTTCCCTGGGGCAGGGGTGTTTCAGTACATTTCTTTCCGAGCTGCTGCAGCTGTAATAACTTCTTTGCTTATTACAATAGTTTTTGGCAAAAAGTTAATAAATTTTTTAAGGAGGAAACAAGTTGGAGAAACTGTTAGGGATTTAGGATTGGAAGGACAAAAGGCAAAAGAAGGTACTCCAACAATGGGAGGGCTTATAATATTGGCAGCAATTCTTATTCCAACATTATTATTTGCTAAGTTAGATAATATTTATGTGATAATAATGTTGATAACGACTATTTGGTTAGGGGCTTTAGGTTTTATAGATGACTATATTAAAGTGTTTAGAAAAAATAAAGCAGGGTTAAGTGGAAAACTTAAAGTTGTAGGTCAAGTGGTGTTAGGAATAGTGGTTGGTTGTATGATGTATTTTCATCCAGGTATAACAATAAAAGAAAAAACGGAAATAGCACAATATTCGCAACAACATAATTTGCAGGATAAATCACAATATGAAAATGCAAAAGTGGAGTTTCAAGAAGAATCTTCACGTTCTACAAAAACCACAATTCCATTTGTGAAAAATAATGAGTTTGATTATAGTTGGTTAATAAAATGGATAGGAGATAACTATAAGGATTACGCTTGGTTAATATTTATTCCTATTGTTATCTTTTTTATTACTGCTATTTCTAATGGAGCAAATCTTACTGATGGTATAGATGGATTAGCTACGGGGACCTCTGCAATTATAGGATCTTGTTTGGCAATTCTTGCTTGGGTGAGTGGAAATATAATTTTTGCAAATTATCTTAATATAATGTATATTCCAAATGTTGGAGAATTGACAATTTTTATTGCAGCCTTTGTTGGAGCGACTATGGGCTTTCTTTGGTATAATACTCACCCTGCGCAAATTTTTATGGGAGATACAGGTTCATTGGCTATAGGTGGAATAATCGCAGTTTTTGCTATTTTGATTAGAAAAGAATTGTTAATACCTATTCTGTGTGGTGTGTTTATTGTAGAGAATCTTTCTGTTGTTATGCAGGTTTCTTACTTCAAATACACAAAAAAGAAATATGGAGAAGGTAGAAGAATATTTTTAATGTCACCTCTTCATCATCATTATCAAAAGAAGGGTTATCCTGAACAAAAAATAGTACAAAGATTTTTTATAATTTCAATAATTTTAGCAGTAACAACAATAGTAACACTTAAATTAAGATAAACAACAATGACTATCGATAAGTTAGCAACACAGGGAAGAACAGTGTATTCAACTTTGGCTGGGAGACAATATTCGGAAGTCTCACGTTTGAGAAATGAGACTCTAAGAAGTATGTTTGGAAGTAAAGAAAATTCTAAACATAAGAAACAAGTTATTGCTAATATAAAAGGAGTGAAATATATAGATGATTCAAAAAGTATAAATCCTAATTCAACTTGGTTTTCTTTTGAAACTATATGTAATCCGATTATATGGATATTAGAAATAGATGATGTTAATGAAAGTTTTGTGTCTTTAACAAATTCTGTAAAAGAGAAGGTGCATACATTGATAATAGTAGGAGAAAAGGATAATAGTATATCTAAAATATTTAATGGTTTAACGAATTTAATCCAAGTAAATAATTTGTCAGAAGCAGTTAAAATGGCATATTATTTCGCTAATGAACCAGATGTTGTTTTGTATTCTCCTGCAAATGGTAAAGAAGAAAATATAGAATACAATGCAAATAGATTTTTGCAATTGGTAAATGAATTGTAATTAAATGAAAGTAAAATTAGGAAGACCACATATAAAAGGAGATAAAGTTATATGGATAGTGTATTTAGTGCTATCTGTATTGTCGTTGATATTTGTGTTTAGTAGCATGGGTAAAAGTGTATATCGTACAAATGGTGATATAGTATTCATGTTTTTAAAACAAACTTTTATAATTTGTCTTGGTATAATAGTGGTTTATGTTGTGCATAATATACGGTATGTAAATTATGCTAGATGGCTTAAAATAGGTTATGCAGGATCTGCTCTTTTGCTGATTTTTACTTTGGTGTTGGGTGAGTTTTCAGATAAGGCTGCAGATCGTTGGTTGGTTATTCCTGGTTTGGGACAATTTCAACCATCAGAGATTGTGAAGTATATACTTATTCTATATGTTGCTTCGGAATTAGAGGAATTAAAAGCTAAAATTAAACAGAAAGAAGAGTTTTGGAAATTGATAGTGAAAATAGGTATTATTTGTGTTTTAATATTTCCAGAAAATTTTTCAACTGCAATTATTATATTTTTTGCTTGTTTTGCATTAGTATTTATTGCAGGAGCAAGAATAAAGCATATTTTTACAGTTATTCTTTTGGGGCTGATTATTGTATCTTCTGTTTTAGCATTACATTATGCTGGTGTGCCAATAGGAAGAAACTCTACTTGGGCTGGGAGAATAGAAAACTTTGTTAATAATGATCCTAAAGAGGATAATCAATATAATTCTGCGGTAATGGCAATAGCAACAGGTGGTGTAACAGGTGTTGGTATAGGAAATACAGTACAAGGTCGATTTTTAAGCGAATCTCACAATGACTTTATTTTTGCTATTATTTTAGAGGAAGGTGGAACTTTTATGTGTGTTTTAATTTTGTTGGCATATTTTGTGCTCTTTTATAGGTGTATAAAGGTTTCGCGAGAAGCGAAAGGGTTATTTGGTAGCTATTTGGCAATAGGTATAGCATTTATTATAGTAATACAAGCTCTTGTCAATATGTCTGTGGCAACAGGCTTGATACCTATTACAGGACAAACTTTACCTTTTATTAGTTATGGAGGAACATCGTTTATTATTAGTAGCTTTGCATTAGGGATAATATTAAATATTAGTGCAGAAAGTAAAAAGATAAAACAACAAATAACAATAGAAGAAAATTCACAAATAGATAGTAATAATATAGTAGAATTATGAAAGTAATAATAAGTGGAGGAGGAACAGGAGGACATATTTTCCCTGCAATATCAATAGCTAATGCAATAAAGTGTAAATATAAAGATGCAGAAATATTGTTTGTTGGAGCAAAAGGTAAAATGGAAATGCAGAAAGTTCCACAAGCAGGATATGAAATAATAGGTTTGCCAGTAGCAGGTTTTCAAAGGAAGAAGTTATGGAAAAACTTTTCGTTCCCATTCAAGTTACTTTCTTCAATGCAGAAGGCAAAAAAAATAATAAAGACATTTTCTCCTGATATAGTTATAGGAGTTGGGGGTTATGCTTCAGGACCGATATTGCGTTCAGCAGTTTCTCAGAAAATTCCTACACTTATACAGGAGCAAAATTCCTATCCTGGTGTAACAAATAAAATTTTGGCAGATGGAGTCAATAGAATATGTGTTGCATATGAAAACATGGAAAGATGGTTTCCTTCAAATAAAATAGTATTTACAGGAAATCCTATTCGTCAAAATATTTCTTTGTTAGAAAGTAATATGGCGGAAATAAAGACTATGGCGTTAAAAACCTTTTCTCTTACATTAGATAAACCAATAGTTTTGGTTGTTGGAGGTAGTTTGGGGGCTTTGACAATAAATGAAAGTATAATAAAGAATCTTGACTATTTTGTAAAAAATGACATACAATTAATATGGCAAACAGGAAAATGGTTTTTTGAGAAAGCAAAAACGATTGTTTCTCAAATAAATTCTCATAATATCAAAGTTTATGAATTTATATATGAAATGGAACAAGCATATTCTTTAGCTGATGTTATCATTTCAAGAGCTGGAGCAATTGCCATATCAGAATTGTGTATAGTTGGTAAGCCGTGTATATTAGTGCCATCTCCAAATGTATCGGAAGATCATCAAACTAAAAATGCTAATGCTCTTGTTGCAAAATCTGCGGCTATAATGGTTAAAGATGTAGAGTCGAGAGAAAAACTAATAGATGAATTAGATAAATTGATAAATAACACACAGTTGCAAGAGGAAATGTCAAAAAATATTACAAAACTTGGCATAAGAGACGCAGATAAAAGAATAGTAGAACAAATAGAAATTATACTTAATAAATAAATGAACTCAAAAACGTATTATTTTATAGGCATAGGAGGTATAGGTATGAGTGCAATTGCTCGTTATTTAAATAATAATGGGCATAAAGTATATGGATACGATAGAACTCAAACACAATTATCTATTCAACTTGAACAAGAGGGTATGAATATCTCATATGAAGATGATCCAACTTGTTTGCCAAGTAATATTGACTTAGTAATATATACTCCCGCTATACCAAAAGATAATAAAATATTACAAGAGGTTATTAATAGGGGTTTAAGATTAGAGAAAAGAGCTATCGCATTATCTGAAATAATAAAAGATAAGAAAGTGGTTGCTATATCAGGAACTCATGGTAAGACTACAACATCAGGCTTACTTGCACATTTATTACACAATAGTAAAATAGGTTGTTCAGCGTTCTTAGGAGGAATAGCAAATAATTATTCTACAAATATGTTGTGTAATGAGAAATCGGAATATGTCGTAGTAGAAGCAGATGAATACGATAGATCTTTTTTACAACTCAGACCATATATAGCAGCTATAACCTCTATTTCTCCAGATCATTTAGATATTTATCAAAATAGAGATAATTTAGAACAAGCCTTTACACAATTTGCTAATCAAACAAACAAAAATGGGAGAATATTTCTCAAAAAAGAAGTTAGCATTGAGACTAATACAGATATTACAACTAATACATATTCTTTGACAAATATAGAATCAGACTACTATGCTTGGAATTTAAGAGTTAGTAATGGTAGCTATTATTTTGATTATCACACTCCCGAAAAGATTTACTATGATATGCAAATGACTTATCCAGGTATTCATAATATAGAAAATGCTATACTTGCTTTATCAATAGCATTAACACTTGGTGTAAGCGAATGTGAATTACGATCAGCATTGAAATCATTTAAAGGAATGAAGAGAAGGTTTGATTTAAAGTTCAAAACAGCAGAGACTATTTATTATGATGATTATGCCCATCACCCAGAGGAAATAGAAGCTACAATAACATCTTTAAGACATTTATACCCGAATAAACGTATTTGTGGAATATTTCAACCACACCTTTATTCAAGGACAAAAGATTTTGCAGATGAGTTTGCAAAAGCATTAGAAGAATTAGATGATATAATACTTTTGCCTATTTATCCAGCAAGGGAAGAACCGATACCTGGAATAACTTCAAAGACTATTTTGCATAAGATAAATAAGATGGATAAATATCATGTAACTAAAGAACAACTTTTCCCATTATTATCCGCACTTCAACCACAACTATTAGTAACTCTTGGAGCAGGAGATATAGATCAATTAATAGAACCAATAATAGAATTATTAACAGACGATGAATAAAACATTAAAATTTATCTTGCTGATAATAGGAGTTCTTTTGTTAGTTATTGTAACAAATGTTACAATAAAGAATCTTACAGTATCAAATGTAGATATAGAAATAATATACAAAGGAGAAGATAAATTGATAACAAAAGGACAAGTTAAAGCATTGCTTCATAAAAAATATGGTAATTTAACCGATTATAAAAGAAAAGAAATAGAAGTAGAAGAGATAGAAGAATTTTTAAAAAATAAAAATTTGATATATACAGCTGATGTATACTTAAATTTGCTTGGTACACTTGAAATAACAATAACACAAAACAATCCTATATTGCGAATTATCAATAATAAGGGAGAGCAACGTTACATAGATGAAGAAGGGAATATATCTAATCCAATAAAAAACAAAGCTGCTAATGTATTAATAGCAAATGGAGATATAAAAGAAACGTTAAAAGGATTGGAAAAAATAGATTCAACAAAAGTTCCAATTACCTATAATATATATACAATAGCATTAAAGATAAAACAAGATAGCATACTATGTAATCAAATTGATCAAATCTATTATGATAAAAAAACACAATATGAACTTTTACCAAAAGTAGGAGATTATGTAATAAAAATAGGAGATATAGAAAATATAGACAATAAATTTACAAAACTAATTAATCTATATAAAGAAGGCTTTTCAGAATTTGGATGGGATAATTATAGTGAAGTGAAGTTAGAATTTGAAGGGCAAGTAGTTTGCGTTAGAAAGAATAAATAATTAAACACAATAAATGATATGAGAAATATAGTAGTAGGAATAGATGTCGGAACGACAAAAATAGCAGTATTCATTGCAGAGAAAAAAGAAAACAATGAAATACATGTAATAGGAATGGGACGTACAGAATCCCAAGGGGTAGAACGAGGTGTTGTAAAAAATATAGAAGACACGGCTACTTCCATTAAGATTGCGGTTAAAAAAGCCGAAGAAATGTCAGGAGAAAAGGTAACAGAAGTGTATGTGGGCATTGCAGGGCATCATATTCGTTCTAAACAACATAGAGGTAACATTATAATTCATGAAGAAGAACACATTATTACAAAAGAAGACGTAGAAAGATTAAAAAATGAGCAATACGCCATTCTTATGGAGCATGGAGAACAGATTATAGATGTGATACCTCAACATTATATAGTTGATAACGATTCTCCAACTCTTAATCCTGTGGGAAGAATAGGTAAATGCTTAGCAGGGGATTTCCATTTAATTACAGGGAACAGAACAAATATACAAAACATTTACAAAAGCGTACAATTAGCAGGCTATGAAGTAAAGAAATTAGTATTAGAACCAATTGCTTCTGCTGAATCAGTTGTAAATGATGAAGAAAAGCTTGCAGGAGTATGTTTAGTAGATATAGGAGGTGGAACAACAGATGTGGCAATCTTCCATGAAGGCATAATACGTCATACATCAGTCATACCATTAGCAGGAAATGTAATTACCGATGATATAAAATCATGTTGTTCTATTATAAGAACACAAGCAGAAGCGCTAAAACAAAATTTTGGAGCTTGTCTTGAAACACCAACATCAGCTAACGAAATCATATCAATACCAGGATTTAGAGGAAGAGATCCAAAAGAAATATCAGTACAACAATTGACTATGGTAATAAAATCAAGAGTGATGATGATATTAGAACAAGTATTATATGAATTAGAAAACACAGGATACCATAAACAACTTATAGCAGGAGTAGTATTAACAGGAGGTGGAGCAAAAATAAAAGGAATAGATAAATTTACAGAATTTGTATTAGGATTAGACGCTCGCGTAGGAACACCGGAAGAACATCTTTCAGGAGAAATAACAGAAGAGATGAAACATCCTATGCATGCAACAGGAATAGGACTTATTCTAAAAGCTATACAAGACGAAGAAAATTACAAATCTCGTAATGTTGAAGTTGAAAACAAAGAAGTAATTACAGACACAGAAGATAAAGAAATCAAGGAAGAAGACAGAGCAGGTACTAAAAAACGCTTTGGTAAAAAAATAGAAAGTTTTCTAAAAAGCATTATAGGAGATAGTAAAGAATAGTATTGTTAACAAATTGTTGTGGAAAACTCTATCATTATCAATCATTATTGTGTGTATAAAAAATAGTAATTTTACAAATTGATATAATATTGTCATTATAAGTATATAAGTATGGAAGAATTAATGCAATTTGAAAGTGAAATAAAAGAAAGTAATCTTTTAAAAATGGATTCACCAAAAGAACAATCCTCATACATAAAAGTATTAGGAGTTGGAGGAGCAGGAACCAATGCAGTAAATCACATGTTTAACTGTGGAATACAAGGAGTAGATTTCATAGTTTGTAATACAGATCAAGTATCATTAGACACTTCACCTGTATCAAATAAGATAAAAATAGGTGAAGGAGGATTAGGAGCAGGTAATACACCAGAGCGAGCACGTTTAGCAGCAGAAGAAGCAGAAGAAGAAATAAAATCTTACTTAGAACACAATACAAGAATGCTTTTTGTTACCGCAGGAATGGGAGGAGGAACAGGAACAGGAGCCTCACCTGTGATAGCGAGATTTGCAAAAGAAATACAATTAGAATCAACAGACGAACAAATCTTAGTAGTAGGAGTTGTAACATTGCCATTCTCATTTGAAGGAAGAAAAAGAAAAACACAAGCACAAGAAGGAATCAAGAAGCTAAGAGAAGAAGTAGACGCTGTAATTACAATAAACACAGATAAACTTAGAGAATACGGAAACTTTACCATGACAAAAGCATTCTCAATGGCAGATGATATACTACTAACCGCTGCAAAAGGAATTTCAGAAATGATGACAGGAGCAGGACGTGTACATGTGGATTTTAGAGACGTGCAAAGTGTTATGCAAAATTCAGGAGTAGCTTTAATGGGAACAGGAATTGCAGAAGGAGACAATAGAGCAATGGAAGCAATACAATTAGCTACAACATCAAAACTGCTTAATGACAACGATATATCATCAACAAAACAAATACTTCTATACTTCTTATCTTCCGAAGAGCACGAAACCAGAATGGAAGAAATAGACACAATTACAACATACTTAGAAGAAATTACTAATGACGATGTAGAATACATTTGGGGTATGGGAATAGACAATTCCTTAGGAGATAAACTATCAATAACCTTAGTAGCAACAGGATTTGACTCACAAGAAATCTACACATCTCAGGTAAGAACACATCAAGTTACAACTTCATTACCACAAACACCACAAATTCCACAACAAACACTACAACAACCACAACAAATAGAACAACCATACATCAAAAAACAAGAAGATGTTGTAATGGTAGAAGTAGAAAGAAAACCAGAACCAGAACAACCAATTTCACAAATAACAAGAATAGAATTGGATGAAAATATGAATCCAATAATTAATAATCCGGTTATTCCAACTACTGCAACAGCACCAAAATTAACAGGAATAATACAAGAACCACAAATAGCTGTAATTACAAGACCAGAACCAATTACACAAATAGTAGAAGAACCAAAACCACAAGTAGAAGTTACTAACATAAAAGACATAATTGGTATAAATAATGTACAAAACATTACTTTGGAAGAACGCAGAGAAAGAGTTCAAAGAATAAGAGAAATGTTTTCAACAGAAGAAGGAATCAATCAAATTATAGCTACCTCTCCATTAGAATTGGAGAAAATGAATTTTAACCAAGAATACTCACAAACAAGCAAACCATCAAACTACTCAATCAATCAATCGGGACAAGTAGTCTATTCAATCAACAGAGCTATTGATGCAAAAGTAGATTAACCACAAACAAAACATCATAGTGAAAGTAAACATAATAAACAAATCAAAACATTCCCTACCTGCCTACGAAACAAATTTGTCGGCAGGTATGGATTTAAGAGCCAATCTCTCTGAACCGATAATCCTACAACCAATGCAGAGAGCCTTAATCCCCACAGGACTTTACATAGAATTACCCTCAGGCACAGAAGCTCAAATACGCCCACGCTCAGGCTTAGCCTTCAAAAACGGAATCACCGTTTTAAATTCGCCAGGCACAATAGACGCCGACTATCGCGGAGAAATAAAAGTCCTACTCATAAACCTATCACAAGAAGCCTTTGAAATAAAAGACTCAGAACGCATAGCACAAATG
>RHMF01000509.1_pt1 | contig 16772 bp, 17 predicted proteins | sample 5365151 | NCBI WGS metagenome assembly RHMF01 (sample SAMN10266501, study PRJNA497801) | feces metagenome | isolation source: feces | host: Bos taurus | place: China: Prairie of Fairy Mountain | collected 2017-08-14 | reverse complement strand
TTCCTACTTCTATCCCACTGCCAAGGCTGAGTGGGCAGATGTGAAGCAGGGTGTTATCAATGTTCTGCAGCAGGCTCTGCTGGGCAACGACGTCCAGGGTCTGCTGGATGCTCTGCAGGCTGAGATCGCCGGCTAAGCACCGAATATAGTCCCAATCACATCTAAAGCATAAAGATGGGCCGGGTCATATTGGCCCGGCCCTATCTGATTGCAGCCTCTTTCAAAGTGATTCTGAAAGAGGCGCATTTTGAAAGTGGCTGCAAAACAAGAAGGAGGTATATTTAAGTGAGCAAGAAAGCACCTGCTGCAAACAAGACCCCGCTTCTGCGCAGAGCGGAGCCTTATCTGTGGATCGCTCCCAGTATCATTCTGATGAGCATCTTCATTATCATCCCCATCTTCACCGTCTTCCGCATGGCCTTCAGTGAGGTCAGCAAGACCGGCCGAATCCGGGGCTTCGCAGGCTTCGAAAACTTCATCGACGTGATGAACAACCCTGAGTTTGGCAAGGTTCTGAGCAATACCGTGGTCTGGACCATCGTAGTCGTGGTTCTGTCCACCGTGCTGGGCTTCATCCTGGCGCTGCTGCTGAACAACAAGTTCAAGGGCCGCAAGATCGCCCGTGCCATCGTGGTCTTCCCCTGGGCAACCACCCTGGTCATTCAGGCTTCCATCTGGAACTTCATCATCAACAAGGACTACGGTACCCTGAATACCCTGCTGAAAACCCTGGGCCTGATCACCACCAACATCGACTGGACCCCCACCCCCGGCGCCTACTTCGCCTGGGAAATCGCCTGCGGTATTTTTGTCACCATTCCCTTCGTCTGCTTCACCGTTCTTTCCGGCCTGCAGAGCATCGATGACAGCTACTATGAGGCTGCCACCGTGGACGGCGCCGGCTACTTCCAGAAGCTGTTCAACATCACCCTGCCCCTGGTCTCCAACTCCCTGACCGTGGCCACCGTGCTGAACATCATTTACGTCTTCAATTCTTTCCCCATCGTCTGGACCATGACCAAGGGCGACCCCGCCTACCAGACCGATACTTTGGTTACTTATCTGTACAAGCTGGCCTTCTACAATGGCAAGCAGGGTGAAGCAGCGGCGGTCTCCGTCATCGGCTTTACCATCCTGCTGATCTGTGCCAGTATCTACATGGTTTCCACCCTGAAGAAAGGAGACGAGTGATCATGAATAAGCATCTGTCCCCTAAGGATATTTTCCTGCGGAGCATGCTGTATCTGGTGGTCAGCCTGATCTGTCTGTTCATTCTGTACCCCTATTTCGCCATGTTCTGCACCGCCCTGAAGAGCCGTGCCGAGATCTTCTCCATCAACGGCACCGTGCTGCCCATCAATGCGCTGTGGTCCAACTTCGTTGACATCTGGAAGATGGCTCCCATGGCCCGCTATATGCTCAACTCCATTCTGATCGCCGGTGGCTCCTCCCTCATCGCTATGGTCTGCGGCATCCCCGCTGCCTACGCTCTGGCCAGAATGAAGTTCAAGGGCCATACCGCATTCCTGGGCTTCATCATCGTGTCCCAGATGTTTGCTCCCGTGGTGCTGCTGATCGGTATCTACAAGGTTATGTCCAATCTGCACATGTCCAACAGCATTCTGGGTCTGATCTTCATCAATGCAGCTTTCAACCAGGCCTTCACCATCTGGCTGCTGAGAGGCACTTTCATGTCCATCAGCGAAGAGATGGAGCAGGCTGCCAAGATCGACGGCTGCAACCGGATGCAGTCCATGTTCAAGATTCTGCTGCCCATGGCAGCCCCCGGCATTGTCACCACCCTGATTTTCATCTTCATCAACGCATGGAATGAGTACACCGTGGCGCTGTGTCTGATCTCCACCGATACCTTTAAGCCCATCACCGTTGGCATCAACATCTTCAACGGCTATAACATGATCGAGTGGCAGTACCTCTTTGCCGCTTCCATCTTCGCCATCATCCCCGTTGTCATTATGTTCATGTCCATCGAGAAGAACCTGACCAGCGGCCTTACCGCCGGCGGCGTCAAGGGCTAAACCACACCTACATAGAACAGCAGGGGATTTTCCCCTGCTGTTTCCCTTCTTTTTTATTATGATCTACGAAAACATGATTGACAAAAAGCTCATCCACAAGGGCTGGTCACCGGACAAAAAATACCGCATCACCACCACTGACGGCAATGTATATCTGCTGCGGATCACGCCGCCGGAACGGCTGGAGCAGCTCCAGGGCCAGTTTCAGCGGATGGCGGAGGTGGAGCAGCTGGGAATCCCAATGTGCCGGAATTTGGAATGGGGTGTCTGCGAAGACGGCCCCTATCTGATCCAAAACTGGATTGGGGGTGAGGATGCGGAATCGCTGCTTCCCACCATGACCGAGGTGCAGCAGTACACCTACGGCCTGGAAGCAGGCCGTATTCTGAAAAAGATCCATTCCATCCCTGCACCCAAAGAGGTGCGGCCCTGGGGTGATTATTTCGACCGGAAAATTGACCGGAAGCTGGCCGCCTATGCCGCCTGCCCTTTAAAATATGAGAACGGGGAAGCCATGGTTCAGTATCTGAAGGAACATCGGCATCTGCTGTACGACCGTCCCCAGACTTTCCAGCACGGCGACTACCACTGCGGCAATCTGATGATCGATGACTCCGGACTACTTACGGTCATCGATTTTGATAAGTGGGACTACGGTGATCCCTGGGAGGAATTCAACCGGATCGTCTGGTGCGCTCAGTGCGCTCCGGCCTTTGCCCGGGGCCGGGTGGACGGCTATTTTGACGGCGATGTGCCGGAGGAATTCTGGCAGCTGCTGGCGCTGTATATCTGCAATAATTCCCTGGGCAGCCTGCCCTGGGCCATTCCCTTCGGGGAAGGGGAAGTGAACGTAATGCGCCGCCAGGCAGCGGATATTCTTCGCTGGTACGACAATTTCCGCACCGTCATCCCCGGCTGGTATCGCAAATAAGAAAAGCACCCGTTTGGGTGCTTTTTTACGTGATTTTCACATCATATGCCCCATCAATGAGGACATATTCGCAGCCATACTTTCTGCAAAGCACAAGATTTTGCCGGTTATCCCGGATCAGCTCCTCTTTGGAAAGGCCGGAATCATCCAGCCGCTGCTCAATGGCATTGGCGTGGGTGCGGATGGTGTCAAAGTAGTTCTCTATATATCCCGGAGTCATGATCAGCCAGATGGCACGGATCTGATTGCGGTAGTGTTCATCAAAATCTGATGCCCAGCTGTGGGGAATGTAACAGCCCTCGATAATCAGATTCTGACCATTTTCGATGGCGGTCTTCGCCATCTCCCGGGCGATGGGCCACAGATAGTCCGTCAGCTGCTCATCGTCGAATACGGTCAGACCCGTGCTGCCGCTGCGGATCAGCCCCATTTTCAGGTGATCCAGGGAAACATAGGGAATATGCTTTTCCTCCAGCAGACGCTGCGCCAGCAGCGTTTTGCCGGTGTGGGAAGTACCCGCAATCAGATAAATCATGCTTCCCTCCGGATCCAGTCCATGGATTGCCGCAGACTGTCCACAGTCTTGGTTTCCACCACGGCGGTACAGCCCAGCCGTTCGGCAATTTCCAGATACCGCTTTACATCCAGTACGCCGGTACCCAGCGTGCGGTGATCTTTTCGCTCTGCCAGGCAGTCGTGGATATGGAAGTGTTTTAAACGGTCTGCGTGGGCCAGGATGAAGGCTTCGTCCATATCTCCGGCGCAGAAATTGTGGCCGATGTCGAAGGTCAGTCCGAATACGGGGCTTTCCAGCAGAATTTCCACGGCCCTTTTCTGGAAGGGGAGGAAGCCAGCGGTATTTTCCACGCAGATGGTGATGTCTGCATCGCCGATCCGCTTTTCACATTCCTCCCGGAATGTGCGGATGCGCTCCAGATAGTTGTCTTCGTAGGCCTCGAAGAAATAGATCACCCGGTCGGGGAGGGTGTATTTCGCACCCCGGGACATGTGCATGTTCAGCTTCCGGATACTTAAGGTTTTTGATAGCTCGATGGCATCGTACACCGTCCGGCAGTAGCCTTCGGCAATGTAGGGGTTAAAATCCGCGATGCTCATCTCATCGTCCAGGTGCAGCGTGTAAAAAATACCGTATTCCGACGCCAGAGCTTTCAGCTTTTCCACATCCAGTTGCTTCAGCAGATACTGGGGGAAGTTGATGTTCAGTTCCAGAAAGTCAAGACCAAGCTCTCGACAGACCTGAGCCGCCTGGCGAAGATTTTCCATTTCCACCATGGTCGGTGCGCCAAATTTCATTCCGATCACCTCTTGGGCAACATTATAGCACAGCGCCGCCTGCCAGGCAAGCAGAAATCCCCCGGCTGATGCCGGGGGATCGGTGCTTATTTTGCGTTCGTCAGGCCGGTGAAGAAATTCACCTTGTCCTGCATGTAGAATTCGGTCTGTTTTTCTCCCTCCCGCGTTACAAATCCGCCGGGCATGCCACCCTGGGGCATACCGGGCATTTCGCCTTCAGGCATGGAGGGGGCAGTGCCTTCCGGGGGATTCTGACCACCCTGGGGAACGGCGGGGGCATCCATGCCGGGGTCGGGCGGAATGGTGTAGTCGCCCTCGGGGGGGTCGGGCATCTCATCGGGCGGGGTCACGCCGCCGGGCATGCCGGGGCCGCCCTCAGGCCGCTGACCGTCCTCAGGAGGCCTCATTCCGCCGGGGCGCTGCATCACGTCCGTGCCGGTATAGGCCATCTGGACGCCGCCTGCGAAGACGTGGTAGGTATCTCCCATCCGGAAGCCGGGGCAGGAGAGAATCGCACCCTGATAACTCCGGGTATCCAGTCCCAGAACCGGGTCTTCCGCAGGATCAAAGGCGAACACCTCGGTACCGTCCTGGCGGAGAATCTGGATTTTGCCGGTCTGCATCCGGGCAAACTGGAGATTCATGGTCACCTGGCCGGAATCGCTTTCCGCCCAGTCCATGGCAGAACCCAGGGCGATGACAGTGCCGCCGTGGATGTAGCTGCCCAGGTCGCTGTCCAGTCCCGCGTCGCCTGCGGGATTGGCGGCTGAGATCACGGTGCCGCCGTAGATCACAAGGTAGCCGTTGGAATCGATGCCGTCGCCTTCCTCGCCCAGACCTGCGTTAATCCGCAGGGTGCCGCCACGAATGGCGGTGACGGAAACGCCGTCCTCATTGGTGTTGATGCCGTCGTTGCCGGAGCGGATGGCAATGTCGCCGCCGCAGATGGTCAGGTGCAGCTCCGTATCCAGACCCTCGTTGCTGGCGAAAAGCTCCAGACTGCCGGGGCCGTAGACATTCATGGACATGTAGGAATAGATGGCTCCGTCCTGCTTGACAAGCTTCTTTTCGTCCTCGTTGTCTTTGTAGATCTTGGCCACATGGGAGCCGCTGACGGTATTTTTGCTGTTTTCCGCCAGAATCAGGTTGGCGCCGGCGGCGGAGGTATCCACATCCGGCCGGGCATTCTCCCGGCTCCAATTGCCGTCGCACTCATAGACGTTCACGAACAGAATCGCAGGGGCCACGGTGCAGGTGATGTCCGCGCCGTCCAGAATCAGATTCACCACCGCGCTGGGGTCTTCATAGGCGTCCTCACCCAGATCGATGCGGATCTGGCCCTTGTCCAGCTTGCCGCTGATGCGGTAGGTGCCGGGGGCGGTGATGTTCACCACCAGATGAGCAGCCGCCTCTTCGGCGCTGTGACGCTCCCAGGCCTCGCCTTCGCCATATGGGTTGCCGGATTCATAATGGGTCTTGTCCTCATAATAGACGATGTCATGGCTGAGGGTAACGCCCTCGCCGGATACGGAAGCGTCATTACCCAGAAGGGTAATATCTACAACGGATTCCGGTGTCTGGAACTGAGGCGGCTCCGTGGTGGGAACAGCGGTGGTTTCCGGGACCTCCGGCTTTGCCGGAGCGGTGCAGCCTGCGAGCATAGTGCAGATCAGCATCAGCGCGAAAAGCTTTTTCATAAGGAACATCCTTTCCTTGTTGGTGTTACCTTCATTTTCCGGAGAATATATGAAGAAACGATAAACGGAAGGTAAATATTTATCGCCGTTCCAGGGGATTCCACCGGCGGGTCACATAGCAGTAAAGGAACAGTACAAACAGCAGCAGGTTGTGGGCGATCATGCAGGCCCAGGCGGAAATCAGACCGAGGGACAGCAGCTGGGTGCAGATAAAGGTACCCACGATCCGGATGCCCCACATGCCCAGGATGTTGAACACAAAGGGCTGCTTCGTGTTGCCCACCCCCAGCATCATGCCCTCGATGATGATGGAGAAGCCGTAGAAAGGCTCGGAAAGTGCCACCATCCGCAGCACGGTGACGCCCAGATCGATCACCTCCGGATTCCCGGAGAAAATACCCACCAAAGGCGGCGCCAGCAGGAACAATGCGCCGCCGGAGAGGATCATCAGAAACACTTCCAGGGGCAGGAACATCCGGGCCAGTTCATTCATCCGGTCTTTGTCGTTTGCGCCGTAGGCGTTGCCGGCGAGAGTTGCCGCGGCTGTCTGCATGCCGTAGCCGGGGATGTAGAATGCGGATTCCACGGTATTGGCGATGGTGTGGGCGGCGGTGGACACCTCACCCAGGGAATTGATCATGGCAGCAAAAGCCACATAGCCCAGGGAAGTGCCGAACCGCTGGAGCATATTGGGCAGGGCGGTTTTCAGGCAGGGTTTTAAAATCGACATATCCGGCCGGAAGCTGGCGCCTCTGGGGGAGATCATGGGATGCTGCCACAGCACCCAGGTGATTCGGATGCCGCCGAAGGCGATGGCGATGGCACTGGCCGTTGCTGCGCCGATGACACCCAGGTCAGCACCGGGCATGGTAAAGGTCAGTCCCAGAACCGTCAGCTGCCGGGTGGGGTAGATCAGCAGGAAGTTAAGGACTACGTTGATGATATTCACCCACACGCCCACCTTCATGGGGGTCTTGGTGTCACCGGCAGCCCGAAGGGCGGTGCCAAAGATGATGCTGGCCGTCCGGGGCAGCATGGGCAGGTACAGAATGAAGAAATATTTGGATGCCAGATTCTGAATGGCCGGATCCACCTGCATCCATACCGGCACCATGCCGCTTAATCCCAGGGTCAGGGCGGTGAAGAGAACACCCACTACCACGGTGACGATGACCGCCTGGGAAACGGCCTTGGATGCAGCCTGCTTGTCGTCTGCGCCGTAGGCTCTGGCAATGAAGGAGAGGAATCCCACACCCAGAGCGGACACGGTACTGCCGATGAGCCAGTTGACAGTGGTGGTAGCGCCCACGGCGGCGGTGGCCTGGGTGCCAAGAGAGCCCACCATGGCGGTATCGATATACTGCACCGCCGTCTGCATCAGCTGCTCCAGCATTGTTGGCCAGGCGAGGGCCAGAATGGTGGCGATCATGGAGGTGTTGAGAAGTTTCGTCTTCATATCAATCTCCCACCGGGAAGGCGATGTCCTCCACCACCGTGAAGGGTTCCCGGATAAATCCGAAGAAATGGGCTTCCTGGTCCATGGACAGCATGTTTTTCAACCTTTTTTTCGTCAGGGGGAAGGTGATCATCTCGAAAGCTTCTTCGGGGGTGGCCCATACCACCTCGGTGCTTTCCTCGGAAGTGGTCAGCTCGCCGGAAACATAGCGGCAGACGAAATCGATGTTCACGATGTTTTTCTCCACATTTTTGCAGATACCCACGAAGCGCTCGATTTCCACCTCCACGCCGGATTCCTCCCGGATCTCCCGGCGCAGAGCCTGTTCGAAAGTCTCACCCGGCTCGATCAGACCGCCGGGATACTCCCAGCCCCGCCAGGGGCTGTTTACCAGCAGAATCTTGCCTTTTCCGTCGTGAACCATGGCGGCCACGGATACCAGATGTGTATATTCCATAGGTTAATCTCCTTGTATTTATCGTAAATTTCATTATACCATGGCAATTCCTCCGGAACAAGTGTAGCTTTTTTGAAACAGGTGATTTATAATAAAAAGAAAACGGAGGTATATAAAATGGAAGCTATGAAAAATCTTTTGGAGCGCCGCTCCATCCGCAAGTACAAGGACACCCAGGTGCCCGATGATCTGCTGGATCAGGTTTTGGAAGCGGGTCTTTATGCCCCCACCGGCATGAATCGTCAGAATGTCATCATGGTTGCCGTCCGGGATAAGGAGACCCGGGATCAGCTGATGCGGATGAATGCCGCGGTTATGGGCAGCCAGAACGATCCCTTCTATGGCGCACCCTGCGTCATCGTGGTGCTGGGCGATGCGGAAAACTATCCCGTGGTGGAGAACGGAAGCCTGGTGCTGGGCAATCTCATGAACGCCGCACATGCGGCGGGCCTCGGCAGCTGCTGGATCCACCGGGCCTGGCAGATGTTCGAAACCGAGGAGGGCAAGGCGCTGCTGCGCCAGTGGGGTCTGAAGGATACCCTGGTGGGTGTGGGCAACTGCATCCTGGGCTACCCCGACGAGGAGCCTGCGGCCCGTCCCCGGCTGGATGGCCGGATCGTGAAGATCGGATAACCAAACGCCCGGACGGAAAGTCCGGGCGTTAAATTTATTCAAACACCTCGAAGGCTGCCACCACCCGGAGCATCTCCGGCTCAAAATGATTTCGTCCGTAGGCATCCAGAAAATAATCGCAGTATTTGTCGGTCTTCAGGTTGAAATTCAGTGTCCACTTGCCCCAGAACAGGTCAATGTGTTTATCTCCCACACCGCCGCCGCCCACATCGATGAAACCGCTGGGCTTCCAGGCATCCAGCAGGATGTTCGGCAGGCAGTAATCGCCGTGGAGAAGGGTGTTGGTTTTCAGAAGGTTCATGTTTGCCTGCACTACGGCCCAGGCTTCCTCCGCTGAGGCATAGCCCCAGTTGTCCGGGAAGAGGGATGTGTCATAGCGGCCTGCTGCGTAGTTCTCCACAGCGCGGCGGATGTAGCGCTCTGTGTGGTTCTGTACCGGGCAGCGGCTGTGATCCCGGTGATGCAGATCCCAGAGCATGTGGGCGGTGGTTTCTGCCAGTCGTTTGGGATCGGCAAGATAGTCCGGATGGATGCAGTCCTCACCCCGGACAGCCCGGGTAAGCAGCCAGTCTTTTTCCAGACTTCTGTATTCCAATACTTCCGGCCCAAGACCCAGGCTATGGAAATAAGCGTCCAGTGCAGCTTCCTGGGCAAGGCTTCCCTTTTGGGCGGCTTTTAAGTACAGACCGCCCTCCCGGCTTAGATAATAAACCCTTGCATCCTTCGAACAGCTGCTGTCGAATACCTGCGTGTCTCGTAGTAGGGGATGGAACATTTCCGGAATATCCGGGAAATCCGGTGATACGGGAATACGATTCATATAATCACTCCTTTTGGTCAGTATAGCACATCAATCGGTTCTTGACAAACAGTATGTGAAGTGATACCATAAAAGTCCAATATTTTACGAAAGGAGCGCGTTTTTTCTATGAAGTCTATGATGAATGTTTGGAATTGGAATGGAAAAGCCTGCGCTTCTTTTGTATCTGCCCGGTAAAGATCGGGTTCAATACATCATTTTGCGGCCTGGGCTTTTGTCCGGGCCGTTATTTTATTTTGAGGAGGGTAGAAAATGGAAATTTGGGATCTGTATACTTCCGACGGTCAGCGCACCGGCAAGACCATGAACCGTGGGGAGAAAGTGCCGGATGGGTACTACCACATGGTCTGCGACATTCTGATTCGCCACGAAGACGGCGATTATCTGCTGATGAAGCGATCAATGGAGAAGAAGACGTACCCCGGCCGGTGGGAGAGTACCTGTGGCGGCTCCGCATTGGTGGGGGAGGATGCCATCACCGCCGCCTGCCGGGAACTGCGGGAGGAAACCGGAATCGAATGTGAAAACCTGACAAAGATAGGATGTACGGTGAATGAAATGTTCCATTCCATTCACTACTTCTTTTTAGGAATCACCCGATGCCCCAAGAATTCCATTACGCTCCAGCCGGGAGAGACGGAAGACTACCGCTGGATCAGTGAGGCGGAATTCCGGGAATTTGCGGCTTCCGACATGATTCCCACAGTCAGGCGCTATCTGCTGTCCTGGCTGAAGGCAATGGGCTACGTATCGCCCGATGCGGACGCACCCTGGACTGTGGCGGAGCTTGTGGATGTGGGCATCTGCCCCACCTGCTATGACCGGAGCCACAATTTTGCCCTCTACGGCGACCCTGCGGAGAAGACCCTGTACGAAAATGACCTTTTCACCTGTGTCCTCATCGGTGCGCCCCGGGTGCCGGGCCATGCCTGCATCATCTCCAAGTCCCACTACAAGGACATGATGGAGATTCCTGATGACCTCTGCTCCGCGGTGTATCTCTTTGCGAAGAAGGCCATGAACGCATTGAAAGCCGTCTACGGGGCGGAAAGCGTCTATCTTTGCACCATGTGCGATGGCCCTATGAACCATTTCCATGTGCAGCTGATTCCCCGCTACAATTACGAAAAGCGGGGCAGCAAGAATTTCGTCAAGCCCCGGCAGGAATACATTCACGATCCGGAGAAAATCGAAAAACTCCGGGAACTTTTGAGGTGAGAAATATGAGACACATTGGCACGAAACAGATTGAAACAGAACGTCTTCTCCTGCGCCGCGTCACAGCCCGGGATGCGGAGGCCATGTACCTGGGCTGGGCTTCCGATCCGGAGGTGACCAAGTATCTGACCTGGCCTACCTATACCAGCATTGACGATGCCCACAGTATTCTGAAACTCTGGGTGTCGGAGTATGGAAAGGATGATTTCTATTTGTGGGCCATCGAACCCAAAGACCTGGGGCGGCCTATCGGTACCATTTCCATGGTGGAAATGAATGAAAACGCCAACTGGGTGGAGATCGGTTACTGCATCGGTAGGTCTTGGTGGCGGCAGGGCTATGTATCCGAGGCGCTGAAGGCTCTGATCACCTACTTCTTTGAGGAGGTGGGCGTGGGCCGCATCCAGGCAACCCACGATCCCCGGAATGTGGGCTCCGGCGCGGTTATGCGTAAATGCGGCATGACCTACGAGGGAACCCTGCGCCGGGCAGCCCGGAATAACCTGGGTGTCTGCGATGCGAGCTTTTACAGCATCCTCCGGGAGGAATACGACCGGAAACACCATCTGCTCTGTGAGCTGAACGACGAAAAGCTGCAGATCGGCGACAGCTTCTCCACCAACTGGCCCCGCCTTGCAGCCCGGGCGGTGGTTCGCAACCGGGAAGGGAAGATCGGCCTTGTGTATGTGGAAAAGTACGATCTCTATGCCATGCCCGGCGGCGGTGTGGAGGACGGGGAATCCCCTCTTGATACGGTGCGCCGGGAGGTTCGGGAGGAGGCCGGCTGCACCTGCGGCGAGATCGCGCCCCTGGGCGTCGTATACGAAAACCGGGGCAGCCAGAATTTTGTCCAGCAGTCCTGGTACTATGCGGTGGAGGCGGCGGAGGAGAATCTGCCGCTGGCGCTGACGGATAAGGAGAAGGAAAACGGCTCTCAGATCCGCTGGTTTACCCTGGAGGAGGCCATCCGGCTGATCGACACCCAGGATATGACCCTGGATGCGAGAAAATTTGTCCGGGCCAGAGATCTGGCCGCTCTGGAAGCCTACCGGAAATTGCGCGAAATTTAAGAGAATCCGCACAAAGCACCGCCCTTTCGGGGCGGTGCGCTTTTACTTGACAATATCGAACGACTGTTCTATAATAAACAAAAAGGGGGTGCGGTCGTGCATTTTGTGAAAGCCAAGGGAATCATCGGAACCAACAACGGTATGAATATCTACCGGGGCTGCCAGCACGGCTGCATCTATTGCGATGCCCGGAGCAGCTGCTACCAGATGAACCACATCTTCGAAGACATTGAAGTGAAGGAAAATGCCATCGAACTGCTGGAAGCTGCCTTAAAATCCCGGCGCAGACCCTGCGTGATCGGCACCGGCGCAATGACGGATCCCTATATGCCTCTGGAGCGGGAGCTGCAGATGACCCGCCGCAGCCTGGAAGTCATCGAAAAGCACGGCTTCGGCGCCACGGTGCATACCAAATCCGATCTGATCCTCCGGGATCTGGAGCTTTTTCGGCGGATCAACAGCAAAACCAAGGCGGTGGTCCAGATCTCCCTGACCTGCATGGATGATGGGCTGAGCTGCCTGATTGAACCCAATGTCTGCCCCACCTCCCGGCGGATAGAAGTGCTGCGGGAATTTCAGCATGCCGGTGTGCCGACGGTGGTCTGGCTCTGTCCTATTCTGCCGTTTCTTACGGACACGAGGGAAAATCTGCGGGGGATCCTGGATGCCTGCCGGGAAACCGGCGTAAAAGGAATCATCTGGTACGGCCCCGGGGTAACGCTCCGGGATGGTGACCGGGAATATTTCTACGCCAATCTGGACCGGAAATTTCCGGGACTGAAAGAGGAATACATCCGCCGCTACGGTAATTCCTATGAAGTCAACAGCCCCGACAGCAAAAGACTGAACCGGCTGTTTCACGAAACCTGCGAAAATCACGGCATCCTGCACGATAACGATCAGGTGTTCCGCTATTTACACACGATGGAAGAAAAAGAACCCCAGCTGAGCTTTTTCTGAAGAAAGGAGGCATGGAAGTGAAGCAAAAGCAGTATATCGCCATTGACCTGAAGTCCTTCTATGCCTCTGTGGAGTGCATCGAACGGGGACTGGATCCCATGAAGACCAACCTGGTGGTGGCGGATGTGAGCCGGACGGAGAAGACCATCTGTCTGGCTGTTTCCCCGTCCTTGAAAAAATACGGCATCCCCGGAAGAGCGCGGCTTTTTGAGGCGGTGCAGAAGCTGAAGGAGATCAATGCCCTGCGCCGAAGCAACGCCCCCGGCCGGGAATTTTCCGGAAAGTCCTGGAATGCAGAGGAGCTGGATGCAGACCCTTCCCTGGAGATCGACTATATTGCTGCGCCGCCCCGGATGGCACATTACATGGAGCACAGCGCGAAAATTTACGAAACTTACCTGAAATATGTGGCCCCGGAGGATATTCATGTCTATTCCATCGATGAGGTGTTCATCGATGCCACACCCTATCTGAAGCTGAACAATAAAACCGCCGTGGAGTTTGCCCGAATGCTGATCCGGGATGTGCTGGCCACCACCGGCATCACCGCCACGGCGGGCATCGGTACAAATCTGTACCTGGCGAAAGTGGCAATGGATATTGTGGCGAAAAAAGCGGAAGCGGATGAATACGGCGTCCGCATCGCTCAGCTGGACGAAATGTCCTACCGGCATCTTCTGTGGGATCATGTCCCCCTGACGGATTTCTGGCGTGTTGGCCGGGGCTACGAGCGGAAGCTCCATAAGGTTGGATTGCGGACAATGGGCGATATTGCCCGCTGTTCCCTGGGAAAAGAGGACGAATTTTACAATGAAGAGCTGCTGTATAAGCTTTTCGGCGTCAATGCGGAGCTGCTCATCGACCACGCCTGGGGCTGTGAGCCGGTGGATATTGCCCACATCAAGGCCTACAAGCCCACCACCAATTCTTTAGGCTCCGGGCAGGTGCTCCACTGCCCCTATACCCATCAAAAAGCCCGGCTGATCACCCGGGAGATGGCGGATATGCTGGTGCTGGATCTGGTGGACAAGGGGCTGGTGACGGATCAGCTGGTGCTGACCGTAGGCTACGACATTGAAAATCTGACCGATCCGGAGCGGCGAAAAAAATACACCGGCCCGGTGGTCACGGATCACTACGGCCGCCAGATTCCGAAGCATGCCCACGGCACGGTGAATCTGCCCATGTATAATTCATCCACCAGCCTCATTGTGGATGCGGTGATGGAGCTTTATGACCGGATCGCTGATCCCAATCTGCTGGTGCGGCGGCTGAATCTGGTGGCCTGCCGGATTCTGCCGGAGCATCTGGCAGTGCCCCAGCGGGATTATACACAGATGGATCTGTTTGCCGACCCGGAGGAGAATCGCCGCCGGGAGGAACAGGAGGCGGAACTGAAGCGGGAGCGCCGCCGGCAGCAGGCGGTGCTGACCATCAAGAAGAAATTCGGCAAGAATGCCATTGTCAAAGGCATGAATCTGGAGGAGGGCGCCACCGCCATGGACCGGAACGGCCAGATCGGAGGACATAAGGCATGAAAAAATATGACGACATTATCAATCTGTCCCGGCCGGTGTCCAGGCGGCACAGCCCCATGTCCCTCTATGACCGGGCGGCCCAGTTTTCTCCCTTTGCAGCCCTCACCGGCTATGATGCGGTGATCGAAGAGACCGGACGGCTGACGGATGCCCAGGCGGAGCTGGACGAGGGCGGCAAGGCTCTGCTGGATGAAAAACTGCAGCTGCTCCGGGAGCATTTGCCGGAGAATCCTGCGGTGCAGCTGACTGTTTTCTGTCCGGATGCCCGGAAATCCGGCGGCGCATATGAAACGGTTCGGGGAAATGTGAAGAAAATCGACCCGGTTGCCCGTTGCCTGGTGCTTACCTCCGGGGAGACGATACCCATTGACCGGATCTACGGAATTGAAATTCTTGCCAATTGCGGCAGGGAATGGTAGAATAGAGCAAATTGCTTCCCGGAGGTTATCTATGAACTACCGCAAGGATAAATACGGCAACGAATTGTCCGTTCTGGGCTTCGGCTGCATGCGCTTCGCCCGGAAAATGGGCCAGATCGATATGGAAGAGATGGAGAAGGAGATTCTCCTGGCTGTGGAAAGCGGCGTCAATTATTTTGACACCGCCTATATCTACCCCGGCAGCGAAGCGGCCTTGGGGCAGATCCTGGAAAAGCACGGTCTGCGGGATCGGGTCAATATCGCAACCAAGCTGCCTCATTACCTGATCCGCAGCTATGAGGGACTGGACAAGCTTTTTTATGAGGAGCTGCGCCGCCTGCGTACCGACCATGTGGATTACTACCTGATGCATCTGCTCAATGACACCGCTACCTGGGAGAATCTGAAAGCTCTGGGAATTGAAAAATGGATCGCGGAGAAAAAGAAATCCGGTCAGATCCGTCAGCTGGGCTTTTCCTACCACGGACATACGGAGATGTTCTGCAAACTGGTGGATGCCTATGACTGGGATTTCTGTCAGATCCAGTACAATTATCTGGATGAACATTCCCAGGCAGGACGGAAGGGACTGTACCATGCCCACGCCAAGGGCTTGCCGGTGGTCATCATGGAGCCGCTTCGGGGCGGCAAGCTGGTGAACAATCTGCCGGAAAAGGCTGTGAAAGCCTTCGCAGCTATGCCGCAGCAGCGTACCCCTGCTGAATGGGGTCTGCGATGGCTGTGGAATCAGCCGGAGGTTACCGTTGTGCTGTCCGGTATGAACTCTCTGGAAATGGTGCGGGAGAATATCCGCACTGCATCCGATGCCCGGCCCGGTGAGCTGGGTGAAGGGGAAATGACCATGTATGCCGATGTGGTGAAGGCCATCAACGAGAAGATGAAGGTGGGCTGCACTGCCTGCGGCTATTGCCAGCCCTGCCCCAAAGGTGTGGACATCCCCGGCACCTTTGCGCTGTATAACAGCTACTATGCGGAAAGCCGCCGGGCGGCAAAGTGGGATTACATCAAGTGTACCACACTGCGGAAAAACTCTACCGCCGCATCCCAGTGCATCGGCTGCGGAAAATGTGAAAAGCACTGCCCCCAGGGCATCGCCATCCGGCGGGAGCTGAAAAATGCCCAGAAGGTGCTGGAAACCCCGACATACAAGGCCATGCGGCTGATTCTGGGGAAATTTACCCGATTCTGAGGGAAAATCTATGAAATACATCGAAAAACATCCCGTAGTGATGATTTTGATTGGCATCTGCGGCATTTCCATGTCGGCCATTTTTGTCCGCTATTCCGCTGCACCCTCGGCAGTCACCGCCGCCTGGCGGCTGCTGTGGGCGGTGATCCTCATGACCCCGGTGGTCATCGGAAAGGCCTCCCTGCGCCGGGAAATGGCCAGTTTGGACCCCAAAAGCGCCCTGCAGAGCATCTGCAGCGGCGTGTTCCTGGCGGCGCATTTTATTCTGTGGTTTGATTCTCTCGGTATGACCAGCGTGGCCAGCGCCACCACCCTGGTCTGCACGGAAGTGATCTGGGTGAGCCTGCTCTACTGCCTGCTCTGGAAGGGGAAAATCAGCCGCAAAGCTGCGGCCACCATTGCCTTTACCTTCCTGGGCAGCGTCCTCATCGCCCTGGGAGATTCCGGGGCAGGGGAGGGACACCTGAAAGGCGATCTGCTGGCGGTGTTGGCGGCGATGTCCTCGGCAGTGTATATGCTCCTGGGCCGCAGCGCCCAGAAAAAACTCTCCACCACCGCCTATACCTATGTGGTCTACAGCGCCTGTGCTGCAGTGCTGGTGGTGCTGTGCTGCATCCAGGGCATCGCTCTGACGGATTACGGCATGAATCCCGTTCTGATCGGTCTGGCGCTGGCGGTTTTCTCCACGATTCTGGGCCATACTATCTTCTCCTGGTGCCTGAAATTTTTCTCGCCCTCCTTCGTGTCCGCTTCCAAGCTAATGGAGCCGGTGGGGGCGGGAATTCTGGCGGCGATCCTCTTCGGGGAGATCCCCGGCCTGATGGCCCTGACCGGTGCTGCCATGATTCTGCTTGGTGTGTGGCATTACGCGAAAATCGAGCAAAAGGCATAAAAAAAGCGCCCCGGCGGGCGTAATAAGCACAAAATGAAATGACCCTTGGCTGCAGCTTTCTTCTGTCACGTTAAGAAAACTTTTGTTGCAGGCAAGGGTCATTTCTGTTCAGTCTTGG
>RHMF01000508.1_pt1 | contig 16777 bp, 19 predicted proteins | sample 5365151 | NCBI WGS metagenome assembly RHMF01 (sample SAMN10266501, study PRJNA497801) | feces metagenome | isolation source: feces | host: Bos taurus | place: China: Prairie of Fairy Mountain | collected 2017-08-14 | reverse complement strand
AGTCCCCTGCCCTGCAGTTCAGGATTGATGAGCGCGGCCTTGACCGAGAATCCGCGGCACCAGTCGATAAGTTGTTCCACCTGCCGGCGCTTGCTAATCATGAGTTCGTAGCGTTGCGTGGTGGCGAGTCCTATGCTGTGGGCACGCGGGGTAAGGCGCATGTCGGCGTCGTCCTGGCGCAGCAGGATGCGGTGCTCGGCACGCGAGGTGAACATACGGTAGGGCTCGTCCACGCCCTTGGTCACCAAGTCGTCGATAAGCACACCTATGTAGGCCTCGTCGCGTGCGAGTGTGAAGGGTTCTCCCCCATTCACCCGCTGGTGGGCGTTGATGCCGGCTATGAGGCCCTGTCCGGCGGCCTCTTCGTAGCCGGTGGTGCCGTTCACCTGCCCGGCGAAGTAAAGGTTGCGCACGAGTTTGGTCTCGAGGGTGTGCTCCAGTTGTGTGGGATGGAAGAAGTCGTATTCTATGGCGTAGCCGGGACGGTAGGCCTGCACATTGGCCAGCGCGGGGATATGGCTCATGGCTTCCATCTGTATGGGCCAGGGCAGCGACGAACTGAATCCGTTTAGGTACATCTCGTGGGTGCTCTCCCCTTCCGGCTCGATGAAGAGTTGGTGCGAAGTTTTGTCGGCAAAGGTCACGATTTTGGTTTCTATGCTGGGACAATAGCGCGGCCCGATGCTCTGGATCTGGCCGTTGTAAAGCGGCGATTCGGGCAAGCCGCGGCGCAGCACTTCGTGCACCTGTTCGTTGGTCTGCACGATCCAGCAAGGCCGTTGCTTGAGTTGCGAGTGCTCGCCGGGCAGAAAAGAGAAGTGATGGAAGTCGTGCTCCCCTTCCTGCTTGACGGCTTGGCTGAAGTCGATGGTGCGCTCGTCCAGTCGCGGCGGCGTACCCGTCTTCATGCGTCCGGCGGTAAAGCCCAGGGCGGTGAGTTGCTCGGTGAGGCCGTGGCTGGCGGGCTCGCTGGCGCGTCCGCCGGGGGTCTGCACGGCGCCCACGTGCATAAGTCCGTTGAGGAAGGTGCCGGCCGTCAGGATAACGGCGCGGGCGTGGAAATCCACGCCCAACGCGGTGGTCACGCCGGTGACCGTGTGGTTATCGATGAGCAGACCGGTCACACTGTCCTGCCACAGGCTCAGGCGGGGCGTGTTTTCCAGAATATTCCGCCATTCTGCTATGAAGTGCTGGCGGTCGGTCTGGCTGCGCGGACTCCACATGGCGGGCCCTTTGCTGCGGTTCAGCATGCGGAACTGGATGGAGCTGCGGTCGGTCACGATGCCCATTTGCCCTCCCAACGCGTCGATTTCACGCACGATTTGTCCCTTGGCGATGCCGCCCACGGCGGGATTGCAGCTCATCTGCGCCGTCTTGTTCATGTCGATGGTGATGAGCAGGGTGTGCGAGCCCAGATTGGCGGCCGCACAAGCCGCTTCACAGCCGGCATGGCCGGCCCCAATCACGATGACGTCGTAGTCAAGTCTCATTTCAGGAAAATAGTGTCGGGCAAAATCGCCAGCGCTTCGTTTTCGTGTTGTTCCATTATCTCGCGCTCACCGGGCCCCTTGTCGTTGATGCCGCACAGGTGCAGCACACCGTGGATAATCACGCGGCACAGTTCGCTGTCGTAACTCACACCCAGTTGACGGGCGTTGCTGGCCACGGTGTCGAGTGAAATCACCATGTCGCCGCTCACCCGGTGAGAGTTACTGTAGTCAAAGGTGATGATGTCGGTGTAATAATCGTGTCCCAGAAATTGCCGGTTGGTCTGCAGGATATACTCGTCGTCACAGAATATATAGGTCAATCTCCCTACGTTTTTTCCAAAGCGACGGGCAACCTCCACAATCCAGTTCTCCACGGCGGGCTGATTGAGATGAGGCAATTCAGCGTTTTCGCAACCAAAGCAAATTTCGGTCATGACCGTTTTTCAAAAAGAGTGACAAAGGTAATAAAATTAATTGAATAACCACCAACAACCGCGTTAATTTTTTTCAACGACGCGCAGCGGGGCGGAAGAGGCGGGCAGGGGAGAGGTCCGGAAAATTTTCCGGCCATTTCCAGGCGACCACCGAAATCGGGCTAATTGTGCGGATAGTCAGCCGATTAGTCAAAATTTAACCCTCTGAGAATCGTTTTTTGGCGAGCAGTTTCGATAAAGGAGCGGGAAAAGCCGTGATTTTGGTACGGTTTTTGCATGTAGCAGGGTAGGGCGGGTGAAAAATAAGGAAAGGAATTTTTTTATTCCGCTAAAAATGTATATCTTTGAGCACTCGTGAAAAATCTGAAAACTAAAAGGAATAGAAATTATGATAGACTATTTTGCATCTCATTTGTGGCAGGCCTGGGGCATCCTTTGCCTGGTGGGCCTGATTCTTGAAGTATCTTCCGGCGATTTCTTTATTATGTGTTTCGCCATCGGCGCGTTGGTGTCGGCTGTGGCGGCAGGCCTGGGTCTGTCGCTGGTGGGCCAGATCATTGTGTTCGCGTTGGTGTCGGTGCTGTGCTTGTTTCTTGTGCGCCCGGTGGTGCTCAGGTATCTGCACCGTCCCGACCGCGACCGTCCCAGCAACGCCGACGCCCTGATAGGGCGCGAGGGACGCGTGAGCAAGGCCATTGAGGCCAACGGCTTCGGCCGGGTGGCCATCGATGGCGACGACTGGAAAGCACGTGCCATAGGCGATGCCGCCATTGCCGCCGGTGAGCGGGTGCGCGTGGTGGAGATGGACAGTATCATTCTTACCGTGGAACAATTATAAACTTCATAAAACCGTATACATTATGTCGATTGCCTCAATTCTTTTAATCGTATTGATAGTGCTCGTCCTCATTCTGGTGAAGATGAGCTTGGTCATCATTCCGCAGAGCGAAACCAAAATCGTGGAACGCTTAGGAAAGTATTATGCCACCCTCAAGCCCGGTATCAACGTGATAATTCCCTTCATCGACCGCCCCAAGGAAATCGTGGCACTCACCGCCGGCCGATACCACTACACCAGCAACATCGATTTGCGCGAGCAGGTGTATGACTTCGACAAGCAGAACGTGATTACCAAGGATAACGTCCAGACACAAATCAACGCGCTGCTCTATTTCCAAATCGTGGACCCCTTTAAGGCGGTGTATGAAATCAACAACCTGCCCAACGCCATTGAAAAACTCACGCAAACCACCCTGCGTAACATCATCGGCGAGTTGGAACTCGATGAAACGCTTACCTCGCGCGACACCATCAACACCAAACTGCGTGCTGTGCTCGACGATGCCACCAACAAGTGGGGCATCAAGGTGAACCGCGTGGAGTTGCAGGACATCACACCGCCGCAGTCGGTGCTTCAAGCCATGGAGAAGCAGATGCAGGCCGAGCGCAACAAACGCGCCACCATCCTCACCAGCGAGGGCCAGAAGGCCGCCGCCATTCTGCAGTCGGAAGGTCAGAAGACCGCGCGCATCAACCAGGCCGAGGCCGACAAGCAGACCGAAATCCTGCGGGCCGAGGGCGAGGCGCAGGCGCGTATCCGCAAGGCCGAGGCCGAAGCCATCGCCATCGACAAAATCACCCAGGCGGTGGGGCAGAGCACCAATCCTGCCAACTACCTGCTGGCGCAAAAGTACATCAGTATGCTTGATACCGTGGCCAGCGGTGACAAGACCAAGACCGTGTATCTGCCCTACGAGGCCACCAATCTGCTGGGCTCTATAGGCGGCATCAAGGATTTGTTCCAAGCCGATACCAAATAACACTGTGGAGTGATGGCAAACCCAAAGACATCATCCAAAGATAAAATCAGTATCTTCCACGTAGTATCCAACAAAAAGTGGACCGGTGCCGAGCAATACACCTACGACCTGGTGTCGGAGCTGCGACACGACCAGCGGTACTACGTGGAAGTGGTGTGCCGCAAAAACGATGCCGTGCTCAAACCAAACCGCACGCTGGAGGTGCCCGTGTCGATACTGCCGCTGAAAGGCATCACCGACATTGACAGCCCCGTGCGCTTTGCCCGCCTGCTGCGCAAGGGCCGCAACGTGGTGCATGTACACTCGTTCAAGGACGCTTTCATGGCCGTGATGGCGCGACGTATCAGCGAGAACCCTGCCACACGCATCGTGATTTCGGTGCACGGAGTGTACATCCCCAAGAAGAATTATATCTATCGAAAACTCTATAAATCAATCGATTGCTTTGTATTTGCCTCGCAAATGTCGATGAACGCTTTCCTGATGGAAAACGCCGAGTTGACCAGCCGCTGCAAGGTGGTGCGCGAGAGCATAGCGCCCATTCCCGAAGATGAAACCATCGAGCCGCTGCGGAAGCAGTTGCAGATGTCGGCCGGCCAGGTGCTGCTTATGTACCATGGCCGCCTGGCGCCCGAAAAGGGCCTCGACGTGCTGCTGCAGGCGGTGGCGCAACTCGACAAGCAATCCTACAAACTGGTGATAATAGGGGAGGGGAAGTCAAAATACGTGACCCAGCTCAAAGGCTTCATCCTGGCCAACCAACTTGCCCAGAATGTGAAGTTTCTGGGTTTCCGCGAGCGCATCCTCGACTATGTGCGTCAGTGCGACATCGGCGTGCTGCCCTCCACCCAGCGCGAGGTGCTGGGAATGGCAAATCTTGAGTATATGAAGGAAGGCCGGCCGCACATCAGCACCAACAACGGCGCCCAGTTGGAATATGTGCGCGACGGCGAGAACGGAATCTTGGTCGACCCCGGCAACCAGTATGCCCTGGCGGTGGCCATCAAATCGCTTATCGACGACCCCGCACGTCGCGCCGCGTTAGGCCGACAGGCGCAACGCGATTTCGACGCTTTACTCAACTATGACATCTTCTACCACGGCATCAGCGACCTGTACCAAGGTCTTTTCGCCCGCTGAAACACGGCGCATCCCAAAAGGTTGCGCCTTTTTTCCCTTTTGAAACGGAGCGGCTGCGAGTTGCATTTGCAATGCGGCGAAGTGAGGGGGGGGGAATGCGCGGTAAGTGCCCCGCAAATTTCCAAGATAGCAAAAAAATCACTAATTTTGTAGCCGCTATGATACTCAACAACATAACCATCAACAATTATAAGAACATCGCCGAGGCGCAGCTCGACTTCTCGCCCAACGTGAACTGCCTGATAGGCAACAACGGCATGGGTAAGACCAACGTGCTCGATGCCATTTACTATCTGAGCATGTGCCGCAGCTATGTGAACCAAAGCGACACGTCGGTCATCAGGCACGACGAGCCCTTCATGATGCTCAAGGGCCGTTACACGCGCCGCGAGGTGGACGAGGAAATCAGTATCGCCCTGCAGCGTGGAAAGCGCAAGGTGGTGCGCCGCGGCGGCAAGGAGTACAAGCGGCTGAGCCAGCACATCGGCTTGCTGCCGCTGGTGATGGTGTCGCCCGTGGATCATGACTTGATAGGCGGCAGCGGCGAGGAACGCCGGCGTTTCATGGACCAGAACATCTCGCAGAGCAACCCTGAGTATCTGGCGGGACTGATACGTTACAACAAAGCGCTGGAGCAGCGCAACAGCATGATACGCAATCAGATGCGCGACCCATTGCTGTATGAGACGGTGGAGGGTATCTTGTGCGAAACGGCCACACGGCTCCATGCCGAGCGCGCGCAGTGGGTGGAGCGTTTCAGCCCTATCTTCCTGCGTTACTACCAGGCCATCGCCGGGCCTGATGAGGTGGTGCAGATGCGCTACAAGAGCCACCTCAACGAAGCCACCATGCAGCAGTTGCTGGCCACCCACCGCGAGCGCGACTTCTACCTCACCTACACCAGCCACGGCATTCACCGCGATGATATTGAACTGATGTTGGGCGACTATCCCATGCGCCGCACGGCCAGCCAGGGCCAGTGCAAGACCTATACCATAGCCATGCGGCTGGCGCAGTTTGACTTCATACGCCAGTCCAACGTCACCACGCCCATCCTGCTGCTCGATGACTTGTTCGACCGTCTGGACGCCCGCCGGGTGGAGCGCATTGTGGAAACGGTGTCGAGCGACCGCTTCGGCCAGATTTTCATCACCGACACCAACCGCACCCACCTGGACCGAATCGTGAGCAGGCTGAGCGGCGACCACCTGATGATGCAGGTGACCGACGGTGAGGTGACCATCCTATAACCATATCCCACCAGAGCCCGACAACAATGAAACGTACCGAGACCAAAACCGTGGGTGAAGTCATCACCGAACTGCTGCAGCAGGAGCACCTCGACGTGGCGCTCGACGAGCACCGCGCCAGCGCCATGTGGCCGCAAATCGTGGGCCAGGCCATCAACCGCTACACCATCAGCCGCGACGTGCGCGGCGGAGTGATGACGGTGCGGCTGTCTTCGGCCGCCCTGCGCAACGAACTCATGCTTTCTCGCTCGTCGCTCATCGCACAAATCAATCAGGCCCTGGGCCGTGAAGTCATTCACGAAATCATTTTCAAATAATCAATATAACAACTCTATGCCATTCACACAACCATCATCACACCACAACGGCCCCGAGGCGGCTTTCCCCTTCTATTGCGTCACACCGGTGCAAATCCGCTTCAACGACATCGATGCCCTGGGGCATGTCAACAATACCGTGTACCTGGAGTTCTTCGACCTGGGAAAGACCGATTACTTCACCAGGGTAGGGGAGGGACCGAATGGCTGGGGTAATACTCCCGTCATCATCGCCAGTGTGCATTGCAACTTTCTGCAGCAAACCCACTTTGAGGAACCTGTGGAGGTGCGCACGCAGGTGAGCCGCGTGGGCGACAAGAGCCTCACGCTGGTGCAGCAATTGGCCGTGCGGGGATCGCAGCAGGTGAAATGCGAGTGCACCTCAGTGATGGTGTACCGCGACCTGCAGACGGGCGAACCCGCTCCGGTGCCCGCTGAATGGCGAGAGCGCATCAGCGCGTTTGAAAAACGTGAAGTGGGATAATTAAAAATCTTTTCAGAATAGGCTTTTTTTACTAATTTTGCACCATCAATAAACGACCCGATGATAATGAACAGCATAGAAGATATAGACGTGAAGCAGTCCATGCGCTGGATTTTGGAAGCCGAAAGCCGTGCTATACAGAATATACCCGTCACCGACGCCTACCAACAGGCTGTGCAACTGATTGTGAAACAGGTGCGGCAAGAAGGCGGAAAGTTGGTGACCTCCGGCATGGGCAAGTGTGGGCAGATAGCCGAAAACATAGCCACCACGTTCTCCTCAACGGGCATCCCCGCCGTGTTTCTGCACCCCAGCGAGGCGCAACACGGCGACTTGGGCGTGCTGCAGCCCCACGATGTGCTGATGCTGTTGTCTAATTCGGGCCGCACCAATGAAATTGTGGCGCTCGTGTCGCTTGCCCACAACCTGTATCCACAACTCAAAATTATAGTCATCACCGGAAACGCCGACAGCCGTCTGGCGCAGTTGGCCGATGTGTGTCTGTGGACCGGCTCCACCACCGAGGTGTGCCCGCTGGGTCTTACGCCCACCACCAGCACCACTACCATGACGGTGATTGGTGACGTGCTGGTGGTCAACACCATGCGCGCCACGGGATTTACCCGACATGACTACGCGCTGCGCCACCACGGTGGCTACCTGGGTCAGAAAGCCGCCGGCGCACAGGACCCCGAGCAACAGAACAAATAACCGAGTAGATAGATATGCGTAAAGTTTTTGCAATAGGCGAATTGGCCTACGACACGATATTCCGGCAGGGAAAGCCCGTTGACGCCTTCATGGGTGGCCACGTGGCCAACGCGGCCGCTGTGATGGGCCAGGTGGGTCTGCCATGCTGCATGGTGGGCGAGTGCTGCGATGATGTGGTGGGCGACTTGATTGTGGGCCGTCTCACCGATTGCCACGTCGATGTGGATGCCGTGGACCGTTTCACGCAGGGGTCCACTGCCATGACGGCGGTGTTTGAGGACACCCCGCAGCCACGGGTCATCAACTACGGCACCTATCCCAGCGAGCGGTTTGATGTGGTGTGGCCACGCATCAACGAGGACGACATCGTGCTCTTTGGCTCGCTTTATGCCATCGATGTGCCGCAGCGAGAGCGCTTTTATGAGTTTATCAGTTATGCCGCCTCGCGCCATGCCATTCTTATGTATCTGCCCGGGGTGGAGCACGGGATGCCCTGCCAAATTACGCGCGTGATGGCCTCGCTGCTCGAAAATATGGAGATGGCCCACATCACGCTGTGCACGCAACCGCATTTGGCCGAATTGTTCCCCGGCGAAACGCCCGCCGAGGCTTTCCGCAACCACATCGACCAAAGCGACAACACCTATCTGCACATCACACCGGGCGACGCAGTGACTCTCTATCGCCGCGACGTGACTGAGAACGTGAGTAACCAAATGCCAAGCCTGGAAAACCCTCTGGGTTGGCATGCGGGCTTTGTGGCCGGTGTGACCGCCATGTTGCTTAAAATGGATATAAAACTTGCCGATGTGCCTGCCATGACGGTGGACCAATGGCGTGAGATAATGGCGGTGGCGTTACCTTTGGCCCGCGATTGCGAGCAGCATGGCAACCTGCCCTCGCCCGAACTGGCCTCGCGCTTACGCAACAGCCTGCAACAACCCTCGCCGACCCGGGAATAAGCCATGAATCCACTCTGTATCGACACCGCCTTCCCCCGGCTGCGCAACGAAATGGCCATCGCCCGTGCGCAAATGCAGGCCACCGGTGCCATGCCTCCCTGTCAGGGGTTAGACCCCGCGCTGGTGGTGGAAATGAAGATGTGCTATGTGCAGTTTCTCATCGCCCAGCAGCGTCTGGTCAAGGCCGAAACGCTGATTCAGTCGATTGTGGCGGGCGATACCGATGGCGACACCGCTGCCGAAGGATTTTCTCTGCTCTACCAGGCCTGGCTGTGGCTGGCGCAGATGTCGCTCTACATTGAACAAGAAAACGAATCACTGGCGCTGTCGGCCGCCGAAAGGTCTTTGCAGCACCTGTCGGAGATAAAAGGAAAGAAATCAGAAGATTTCCTGGCCATTCTCGCCTCGCTGCTCTATAGCCTGGCCCAGGTGCATAACGCCATGGGCGACAACAGCCGCGCCACCAAGGAACTCACCAAGGCGCACCGTTTGCTGGAACGTCTGGCCAAGCGCGACGACAAGCGTTTCTCAGCACTACTGCTCGACGCCGTGGAGGCCTCCACGGCCATCATCCGCTCACGCAACAAGCAGATGAGCGTGCTGGCACACTACCAGGCCGCGTCGGAACTCTATGAGAACCAGTTACACTCCGGCGACGCCAACGCCACCCGGCAGGCGATGGAAAATCTTATCGACACACTGGGCAAGGAGGGTGACATCATGCTTGAGATGGGCAACAGCCGCAACGCCGTGCGGTATTACACCCGGGCCTTGCGCTATCAAAAGAAACTAGGCGACACCCTGGGCCACCGTGAGCTCAATCTGTCGATAGGACTCGCCAGCGCTCTGATGCGGCTCGTTAACCGACGAGCGGCCGCCGAGCAACTGCTGCACTCATTGCAGCCGCTGGCCCAGCGACTCAACGCCACCGCCGAACTGGCACGCATCGATGACTTGCTCAACAGCAAGAGCCGCAATTTCAACATCATGAATCTGCTTAAGGGTATTTTCTAACACGAATTTATTTATTACTTGTTATTGATATGTCAAGTGAATTGAAACAACAGAATGGGCTGCATGAGGCACCGCTGCCCCATGTGGACGGCCTCACCGTAGGCATCGTGGCGGCCGAATGGAATGCGCAGGTGACCGATGCCCTGCTGCAGGGTGCCGTGGATTGCTTCACCGCCAACGGTTATTCGTGTGAAGACATCACCGTGGCGCGCGTGCCGGGCACGGTGGAACTCACCTATGCCGCATCGCAGATGGCGCGGAGCGGACGCTTCGACGTGGTCATTATCATAGGTTGTGTGATACGCGGTGGCACACCGCATTTCGACTATGTGTGCGACAGCGTCACGCAAGGGTGCGCACATTTGAATGCCACCCAAAACGTGCCCATTATCTTCTGTGTGCTCACCACCGACGACCTGCAGCAGGCGCTCGACCGTGCCGGCGGCGCTGTATGCAACAAGGGTACCGAGGCAGCGCAGGCTGCCATTAAGATGGTGCACTTCGCCAGGCAGTGGGCTCATTGAGGCCCCTGGCCGCGCTTGGTGCGGGGGTTATGAACGGGAGGATTTGAATAATTGGCGATAAATGCCCATCATTTGGTCAGCAATGGCCTTCTGGCTGAAACGTTCGGCGTTGGCGGTGCTGGCAGCCGACACTTGTTGACGGAATTGTTCGTCTTGTAACAGGGCGTCTACCTGGCGGGCCATACCCTCGGCGTCATCGCCCAGCAGAACGGCATCGCCGCCAAACTCGCGGGCACTGGGCGTGTTGAACGCCACCACCGGTGTGTCGCAGGTGTGGGCCTCCACAATCGACATGGGGCACGTGTTTTCGGTGTCGGCATAAATCACCGCTTCCGACATACGGATGATGGTGGGGATGTCGGCGCGGTGCACTTTGTCGAAGTGCATCAGTCGGTGGCGAACTCCCAGCGAGTGGGCATAATCCTTCACTTCCTCGCGGTAGTATTCGGTGCGGCGGCCTATCAATACCAAGACGATGTGCTTGTCGTCTATGGCATGCAGCATATCCACCATCTTCTTCAGACCGGCTGCTTTGGTCATCGGGCCGTAGTAGAGCAGGAAGCGGTGAGGAAGTTCATATTTGGTTTTGGCGTTGTCTTTATCCTGCTGGTCTACGTGTTCATGGAATCGCTCGTGGCAGCAGGGATGCACCACTTGAATGCGCTCGGGATCAGGGCCGAACTTGCTGATGATGGCTTGCTTGTCGCTTTCGGTGGGTGTGACGATACACTTCGCCACTTTGCACGCCTGGGCGGCGCGGTTGCGGTAGAAGGCTCTTTTCCAACCTAGGTCGCTGAAATCAGGATCGGCTATCGACACCACACCGGGCATATGGCTGCTGCTCATGGCCGAAGGCAACATGCCCGCCAGGCCGTGGAACACCACCGCACCATGGCGACGGGCACGGCTCAGAATGCCTCGGCGGGAACGCCACCAGATGCCCCACACAGGGTGTTTGGGACCCTTCATGCGGATGCTGCCGCGGTTGAACAAGGTGTTCACTTTTTTACTGCCTGATTGCTTGGGACTGTAGATAAGGAAGAGATCATCCTTATACACAACCGACAGTGCAGCCAGCAATGACTGCGCGTATCGTGAAGTTTTATCGTCGTTGCAAATCAGCCGTTTTCCATCGTACCCTATCACCATAATTCCTGCGTTTTAGTTGTTAAGTGTTTAAATAGAGAGTGATTCTATAAGCGATAGTTTTTATTGTTAAAGCAGACAAAGTTAATAAAAATATTATTGAATATCGGGTCTGGAGCCAAAAAATATTATCTTTGCAAAAAATATTATGACATTTAAATAAAGATATTATGAAAATACGTATTTTATGTATTTTTATATTGGTTTTTGCGGCCTCTATGCGAATGGAGGCGCAAACAGCGCAACAGGCCGACACAGCCGTGCTGAGTCCCGACCAAGTGTTCACCCTGTCGCCGTCGCACATTGAGCAGGAAATGAGGCAGGCCAACCGCCGGATAGTCGGCAGTTGGCATTACGACGGACCCAGTGTGGATGCCAAAAGCAAAGGGCTCCTGGCCGGTGTGGTGAAACCCGTTGCCAAAGGAAAACTGGCACGCAAACTCAAAAAGGCTTTCAAGAAAATCCACCTCACCAAAAACAATACCACCTTCCGGATGCGTGAAGACGGCACTTGCTCCATCTCGTTGCTGGGACATGATGTGAACGGCACCTACAGCTATAACCCCGACGATGAGTCGATACAGTTCCGCTGGTTGCGGGTGCCCTTTACCGCGCGCTTGGTCCACAAAAAGAAAAACGAAATGAGCATCACTTTCGACACCGACCGGCTGCTCGCTTTGTTTAAACTGCTCACCGCCGTGAGCGGCAACAGCACCCTGAAGGCTCTGGCTTTCCTGAGCGACAACTACGATGATGTGATGGTAGGCTTCAAACTGAAAAAATAACGCGGTGCCCCAGCCTCCCTGAGGGGGGGGAGTGGGGACTGCTTGAATAAAAAAACTTTCAGCCGGCAGGAGCTGGCTGAAAGTTTTTTATGTGCGGTGCCATTAGCGGCGCCGGGTGTTGTCCATGCGCTGTTTGCCTTCCTTCACGGCCGTCTTTTTATTGACGGGGTAGTGGTTGCCGGGCTGCGACTTTCCCATGCCTCGCTTAGGGGAAGCCGGTTTGGCAATGTGGCCTGCGGGCTGGCTCTTGGTAGCGGGGGCACCGAAGGTGCGGCCCTTGTAGGGACTGTGGTCGTAGTAGCGGTTGGCTCCACGATACACCTCATAGCCGGCGGGGGCGCTGTGGTAGTAGTGGCCTCTGGGATAGCGGTTGTAAATGACGAACACATACTTGCCCTTGGTCCACGAGATGGGACGGTAGAAGTAGGGCATCGACATGTAGGCGTGGTACTGTGCGTTGGTGAGCACGTAGCCCAGTTCTGTGTTGCGGCGCTCCCAGAAAATGCCGCTCAAGTCGCTGTATTTGTCAATGCACATGATGTAGTCCAGGTTGATTTCAAATACGGCATTGTACTGGTCTTCGGTCAGATTGAGTTCATAGGCCATCTTGTCGCTCAGGAACAAAGCCTCGTCGCGGGCCGATTTATAACTCATTGCACTTGCTGAGGTCACGAGCGTCAGCAGTGCTGCCAGGGTGATGATAAAGCGTTTCATAGTTGTGCAATTTATAGGGTTAAACTTTCTTTTGTTTCTTTGACCCGTAAAGGAGCGGAAAATTTAATCACGGTTCTTATGGAATCGACCAATCGGCAGAAATCACCGACCAATCGCCTGCAGGACCTGCGCCAGACGCCGGGCGGTGCGTATGGTGCTGGGGCCGTCCTCTATGTCGGTGGAGTCGAAGGTGAGTTGCGCCTGGCTGTAGTAGGGGGTGCGCGCCGTCAGCCGTTGGTGCACGTCGCTGGCCATCTCGTCGGGGCTTTTGTCGGCCAACAGTGGCCGTTTGGCTTGTTCCTCCGGGCGAAGCAGCCGCTCGGTGAGCCGTTCCTCGCCGGTGGTGAGCCACACGGTGATGCCCATATGGTTCATCAGCCGGATGTTGTCGTCGTGACACGGCGTGCCGCCGCCGCACGACACCACTACGTCGGTCATCGCCGCCACCTGCTGTAGCGCCTCGTGTTCCAACCGGCGGAAACGTGCCTCGCCCAGCCAGGCGAACAATTCGCTCACGCTCTGTCCGTGCCGCTGCTCCAGGCAGTGGTCCAGGTCCAGGAAGCGGCGTTGCAGCACCTGTGCAAGGGCAGCGCCCAGTGTGGTCTTGCCACAGCCCATATAGCCGATGAGAAAGATGGGTCGGTTCATAACGGTGGCAAAATTAGCGATATTTTCCCGTCTTCGCCCGCTTCTGTTTGTGAAATTCAATTTTAATCGTTATTTTTGCGCATAAATCCAGAAACGATATTTATTGATACAAATGAAGAAATTGCTGTTTGTGCTGTGTGTTCTGGCCACAGCGTGCACGTTGAGCGCCGCTGCCCAATCGCCGTCGGCCCGCGACTTGCTCGTAATCGACGACGGTTCGTTTGCCGGAATCCGTATCGGCATGGTGCACGACGCTGTGCCGAAGCCGGAGCCCGGAGTCATTCTGTATGACGAAGAGCGCGTTCAGGGCAACCAGGTGTATATGGTTACCGTTGGGTAGCCCGGCCGGCATGCAATTTTTGTGTTTTCATTCTGAATCATCATCAATATGCCAAGCAAACGAAAATGGTACGTGGTGTGGGTGGGCTCCGAACCGGGCGTCTGCGATTCCTGGGCCGAATGCGAGGCCCGCGTCAAGGGGGTGCCGGGCGCACGCTACAAGTCATACCCCACTCAGGAGGACGCCGTGCGCGCCTTTCGCGATGACCCTTCCGAGATGGATGTCATCAAAGCACTGGCTCATGCCCCGACACAATATGTCAACTACGAGGCCATCCCCGACCTGATTATCGACAGCATCGCCGTCGACGGCGCCTGCAGCAAGAACCCTGGCGTGATGGAATACCGCGGCGTGGATGTGCCCACAGGGGCGGAACTTTTCCACGGCGGGCCTTACCCCCAGGGAACCAACAACATCGCCGAGTTCCTGGCCATCGTGCACGCACTGGCGCTTTTTGAAAAGCAGGGCAACAACCATACGGCCATCTACAGCGACAGCCGCACCGCCATCGGATGGGTGGCGCGCGGAAAGTGCAACACCAAGTTGGCGCCCACGCCGCAAAATGCGCACCTGCGGGCCGTCATCCAGCGCGCAGAGCGCTGGCTCAACGACCGCTCATGGCCGCGTCCCAACGTGGTGCGTAAGTGGGATACCGATAACTGGGGCGAAATCCCCGCCGATTTCGGACGTAAATAACCTGACCAATTTTTCCAACCAATGATACATGCGGTAATTATCAATCACAGCGACACACAGGGCGGAGCGGCCATCGTCTCGATGCGCCTCATGCACGCGCTGCGGCAGCAAGGCGTGGACGCGCGCATGCTCGTCATCGACCGTCAGGACATCGATGTGTATGCCCGCCAAATGGGTTCCACGCTGCGCAACAAGTGGAACTTTCTGGCCGAGCGGCTGGGCATCTTTGTGCGCAACGGTTTTAGCCGTGACACTCTGTTTAAAATCGATACCATGAGCCATGGCCTGGACGTGACCAGGCATCCGTGGGTGAAACAGGCCGACGTGGTGATGCTCAACTGGGTGAACCAGGGCACGCTGTCGTTTCGATCGGTGGAGCGGCTGCACCGTGCCGGCAAGCCTGTTATCTGGACGATGCACGACATGTGGAATTGCACAGGCGTGTGCCACTATGCCTTCGACTGCCGGAAATACACTGCCCGCTGCGAGGCCTGTCCGCTGCTGGGAGGAAAGGGCACCGACCTGTCCACGCGCATCCAGCGGCGCAAGCAACGCCTCTATGAGCAGGTGCCCATCCGGTTTGTGGCGGTGAGCCACTGGCTGCAGGACTGCTGCCGCAACAGTGCGCTCATGGCGCGCAGCGATGTGCGCGTGATTTACAACGCTTTCCCCATCCATGAGTTTGACTGTACGCGTCTGTCCGACGACGGCTACGAGGGCATCCCGCAGGGACGCAAGGTCGTCATCATGGGTGCCCGTCGTCTTGATGTGGAGGTGAAGGGGTTCAAGGAGTTTATCGAGGCTATGCAGTATATCGCCACCGAGCGCCCGCAGTTGGCGCAGCGCATCCATGTGCTGCTCTACGGCGACCTGGGCAACCGCTCTTTGCTCGACCAAATCCCCGTGTCCTACTCCTATGTGGGCACCGTGGGCGGCAACCGCATCAACGAACTCTACCGCCATTCCGATGTGGTGCTCTCTACCGCACTTTATGAAAACCTGCCCGGCACGCTCATCGAGGGGCAGGCCTCTGGCTGCCTGCCTGTCACCTTTGGTCACGGCGGTCAGGCCGATATTGTGGACCACTTGAAAAGCGGCTATATTGCCGACTATCGCTCGCCCGCAAGCGTGGCCAACGGTTTGCAGTGGGCCATCGATGCCGGCATCCAACGCCAATGGCTCCACGATGAAGTGAAACGTAAATTCGACGCCGCCCAAATCGCCGCGCGCTACATAGAGCTCTTCCACGAAATCCTCGACACCGCCAGGTAAGTAATAACTACTCATAGATTGCAAGATTCTTAACCATATGTTGTAATTACTGAAACCGCGTGGTGTTCTTTATAATAATGTGTATATAAAAACTAAATATCTTATGCAAACCGTGATTTTTCATTCAACCATATTCGGACCTATCCACAGCCGCAGGCTGGGTGTGTCGTTGGGTGTGAACCTGATGCCGGCCGATGGTAAAATTTGTTCGTTCGATTGCCTTTACTGTGAGGCCGGTTTCAATGCGCAAGGCCCCGGTAAGGAAGGTGTGCCCAAGCGCGAAACCGTGAAGCGCCAACTCAAGCGCAAACTGGAGCAGATGCGTGCCGCCGGCGAGCCGCTCGACGTCATCACCTTTTCGGGAAACGGCGAACCCACGCTGCACCCGCACTTCAAGGAAGTGGTTGCCGACGTGATGCGTCTGCGCGACTCTTATTATCCCGACGCCAAGGTGAGCGTGCTCAGCAACTCCACCATGGCGGGCAATCCGCGCGTGGCACAGGCGCTCAAACTCGTTGATAACAACATACTCAAACTCGACTCGGCCATCGCCGCCACCCAACGTGCCATCAACCGCCCTGTCTCGCCCAATGTGCTGCCCGAGGGTGTGATTGCCGACCTGAAGCAGTTCAGCGGCCAGTGCATCGTGCAGACCATGATGCTGCGTGGCGAGTACGAGGGCATTCACTTCGACAATACCACCGATGTGGAACTTGACGCCCTGCTCAGCGCCTATCTGGAAATCCAGCCGCGCGAGGTGATGCTCTACAGCATCGACCGCCAGACGCCGGCCGAACATCTGGAGAAAGTTTCGGCTCAGGAACTCGAAAAAATAGCTGCCCGTTTCCGCGACGCCGGCATCCGGGTTCAGGTCAACGCATAGCCGCCCGATGGGGGGCGAAACAGGTCGTTTGCCCCCCAGTGACGGCACTATATTTTCGCTTAACATTTTTTAACTATCCGCAATATATTTGTTTCCAGCGTTTTGCGCCGTTTGTTGAAAAATGTCCGAAAAAAACCTTTGGAAATA
>RHMF01000507.1_pt1 | contig 16793 bp, 9 predicted proteins | sample 5365151 | NCBI WGS metagenome assembly RHMF01 (sample SAMN10266501, study PRJNA497801) | feces metagenome | isolation source: feces | host: Bos taurus | place: China: Prairie of Fairy Mountain | collected 2017-08-14 | reverse complement strand
ATATTACATTGAAGTTGCTAATATGCCAACTACAAACGATGCTTTAGAATATCTTAAAGAAAATGTTAAGGTTGTTGCTCCATCAAAGGCAGTTAACGCTGGTGGTGTTGCAGTTTCTGCTCTCGAAATGGGTCAGAACTCAATGAGATACAACTGGACTGCTGAAGAAGTTGATGCAAGACTTCAACAGATTATGAAAGATATTCATGACCATTCTGCAGCAGCTGCTGAAAAATATGGCTTAGGTTACGACCTCGTTGCAGGAGCTAACATTGCAGGCTTTGTAAAAGTTGCAGATGCTATGATGGCACAGGGTATTATCTAATTCGCTTACGCTCAAGTGAATAGTGAATAATGAATAATGTCGGAACTGCGTTGGCAATTATAATTGAATAACAAAAAGAAAAGTTCTATCATTTAAAGTTTTCGTAAACTTAAAATGATAGAACTCGTTTTTTGCTTGCAACTTGTACTTGCAAATAAGCATTGTAAATGTTAATATAAAAGCATATTGTAAAACATTGGAGTGAGTTCTATGAAAAAAGCAAGTTTACCACTTTCAAAAAACTTTAAGGTTGGCGAAATAGATAAAAGAATTTACGGTTCTTTTATTGAGCATTTAGGCAGAGCAGTTTATGGCGGTATTTATGAGCCAGGTCACAAAACTGCTGACGAAGACGGTTTTAGAAAAGACGTTATTGAGTCTGTAAGAAAGTTAAATGTGCCAATTGTCCGTTACCCGGGTGGTAACTTTGTTTCCGGTTATAACTGGGAAGATGGTGTTGGTCCTAAAAGTGAAAGACCACAGCGCTTAGAACTCGCCTGGGGTGTTACTGAAACAAATGAATTTGGCACTAATGAATTTTTAAAATGGTGTAAAAAGGCTAATACAGAATGTATGATGGCTGTAAATCTTGGTACCCGTGGAATTGAAGCGGCAAAAGATTTAGTTGAATATTGTAATCATCCTTCTGGTTCATATTACAGTGATTTAAGAATTAAACACGGTGTAAAAGACCCACACAATATTAAAGTATGGTGTTTGGGCAATGAGATGGATGGTAACTGGCAGATAGGTCATAAAAATGCTTATGAATACGGTAGAGCGGCAAACGAAGCGGCAAAGGTTATGAGAATGGTTGACCCATCTATTGAAACAGTGCTTTGTGGCAGCTCAAACAGAGGAATGCCAACATTTGGTAAATGGGAAGCAGAAACTCTTGAGGAAGCATTCTGGAATGTTGACTACGTTTCACTCCACCAATATTTTGATAATAAGTTAGATGACACTCCGAGCTTCCTTGCAAAAAATATGGTTATGGATGATTTTATTGATACGGTTATTTCAATCTGTGACTATGTTAAAGGCTTAAAAAGAGCGAAGAAACAAATTAACCTTTCATTTGACGAGTGGAACGTGTGGTATCATTCAAATGGAACTCCTGTTGAAAGATGGTCAAAAGCACCTTGTCAGTTAGAAGATATTTATAATTTCGAAGATGCTTTATTAGTTGGCTTAATACTCATTTCTCTCGTTCGTAGAGCAGACAGAGTTAAAATTGGTTGTCTTGCTCAATTAGTTAACGTTATTGCACCTATTATGACAGAAACAGGTGGAGGGATTTTCGAGCAGACTATTTTCTACCCATTTATGCATTTTTCAAATTACGGCAGAGGTACAACTCTTCTTTCAAAAATTTCTTGTGATAAACACGACACAAAAGAATTTACAGATGTTCCTGATTTAGATGGTATTGCAGTTCTTTCTGACGAAGAAGATGCATTAACAATTTTCTCGGTAAACAGAAGTTTTACTGAAGATTATGAGCTTTCAGTTGATATGCTCGACTTCCCAGGCTTTAAACCAGTTGAGCATATTGAAATGGCTGGTTTTGGAATTAAAGAAACAAACTCAATTGTTTCTGCACCTGTTAAACCAGGTAATGCAGATTTACCAGAGCTTGATGGCAGAAATGCAAAAATACATATTAAACCACTTTCTTGGAATGTTATTCGTTTTAAAAAGGAAAATTAATATATGAATTTCGATTACAGAGAAGCCGCAAAAAAGAATATTTTAATTGTTGCACACAGAGGTGTAAGTGCAGGTAATATTCCTTGTAATACCTTACCCGCTTATGAAATAGCATTAAAACAAGGTGCGGATGTTATTGAAATGGATGTTGATATGAGTGCTGACGGTCAGTTAGTAGTATTTCATCCAGGCAGAGAGTTTGAACATCTTTCAATAGCAGAGAGTTTTGAAAATGCAACTTGGGATGATATAAGCCGTTATCGTTACGTTAATGCGGGTGAAAGGTGTCCTACACAATTCGGCGTGTTGAAGTTTGATGATTTTTTAGAAAACTTTAAAGATCGTTGCTTTATAAATGTTGATAAATTCTGGGAGCATCCACAAGAAATTTATAATGCAATTCATAAGCATAATATGGATAGTCAGGTTATTGTGAAATCTGCACCATCTGACGAGGTTTTCAGAGTATTAGAAGAAGTTGCGCCACATTTACAGTTTATGCCTATTGTAAGTGAAGAGCATAAATATCACGAGATTTTAAAATCAAAAAATCTCAATTACATTGGTACAGAAGTGTTGTTCACTAAGGATGACAGTCCTGTTGCAAGTGATGAATTTATAAGTATGATGCACAAGGACAATAAATTAGTCTGGGTAAATGCTATTATTTATAATTATCGTGAGCAATTAGCGGCTGGTCACTCTGATGATACAGCACTTACAGAGTCAATGGATAAAGGCTGGGGCTGGCTTAGTGATAAAGGCTTCGATTTTATCCAGACTGACTGGCCAATGATGCTTATTGATTATCTAAAGAAAGCTAATAAATATTATAGATAAATTGAAAAAGTGAATAAATATCCGTTTCAGACAAAATTCGACATAAAAAATTCACAAATTTTTTATGTTGAAAGAATATAAAACCAATTGTTAAGAAACTATTGCCTAATTTTAATATAAATGTATAATTGTATAGAAATAAATATGTTCGGGGGCTTGTTAATGAGCAGATTATCTGTATTATTTGCAGATGATTTTGAAGATGTATCAAAAAGATTTTGTGAATTTTGCGATTTGGGATTTGACTACAGAACTTGTGAAAAAGATGGAAGTATTGTTTTAGAGGAGTTAGTTAAAAATCCTGTTGATGTTCTTGTTATAGATATTTTTATGAACGGGTTAGATGCCTTTGGTGTTTTAGAACGCTTGAAAAAGCTTAATCCATTAATAACACCAGCAGTAATTGTTCTTTCAAGTGTAGATAATCCCACAATAAAGAATGAATTTATTAAAAATGGTGCATCATTTTATCTTAAAAGACCAGTAAAAACAGAGCTTTTAATTTCAAAAATAAAAGAAATACAGAAAAACCGAGAGATTAATGGACTTCCGTCAAATGCAACAATTTATCGTGATTTTTGTGACACTATAATTACTGACTACATTCAGGAGTTTTGTATTCCAGCTCACATTAAAGGTTATAAATATCTGAGATATGGAATAAAAATGAGTGTTGAAAATCCACAGCTTTTAGGTGGAATGACTACACGACTTTATCCGCTTATAGCAGAAAAATATGATGTTTCAAGTGCAAGTGTTGAAAGGACAATTCGCAGTGCAATAGAAACCGCTTGGGAACGAGGCAGTATGGAAGCCTTTTCTAAATATTTTGGATATAATTCTCAAATCCGCAGAAAGCACCCGACAAACGCAGAATTTATTGCAAGGTTTACTGATGAAATAAGAATAAAATATAATATTTCCTGAAAAGTGAAATTGATATTATGTGCACAACGACCAATTAAAATGTTGGTTTGTTGTGCACTATGTTTTTTATTTTTATTATTCTTGTTTGTTATTGAAAAAGTGTAAAATTTGTGATAACATCAAGGTGGTATTATGGTAAATTATACCTAAAAGAGCGATTTTGGGGATGAACAGGAGCTGATTTTAATGTTAAGCAGATTAGATATTTCAGCATACAAAAAGATATATGATAAAAATTCCATTGCGGTTGCAGTTGTTACAATTTTAAAAAATAGCAATGGTGAACCCAATGATTTTAAATACGAATATTTAAATCAGGCTATGGCTGACATAGACGGACTTAAGGTGTCAGATATTTTAGGAGAAAAATATTCGTCACTTTATAAGAAATATCCTTCAAAATCAACAATGAAAAATCTCTCAAAGGTAGCTTATGAGGGTGGTGCGGGTACCTCGCAGGAGTTTTGGAATGAGGTAGGCTTAAGTGTATCTATGCAATTCTCTCAGGTGAGTAAAGGCGTAGTGTTTATAAGTGTTGTGGGAATTTCAAATATTGACCAGCTTCGCGTGCAGAACGAACAACTCGTTAATAAAATTCCTGGTGGTATTGTAATCATTGAGGTTACAGATACTATTCATTTTTTCCATTGTAATGATTGGTATTATAATAACCTTGGCTATACAAAGGAAGAATTTGAGTCACTTCATAAAAACGATGAAAATTCAGGAATTCATCCTGACGATATTCATATTTTAAAGGATAGCGTTGAGGAATGCTTGCTTGGTAAAAATAAAGATAGCTTGACTTTCAGGGTTAAGTGTAAAAATAACACTTATAAATATGTTAGTCTCACGACTACTGTTATGGGTAGAAACGATGACAAGCTTACTCTTTATGGTCTTTATAATGATGTTGACAAGCACATTCGTCTTACTAATAAATTAGCTTATGTAAATGCCGAAATGGATAATATAATTGCATCTATACCTGGTGGTATTTCAAAATATGTTTTAACAGATGATGGTAGGCTTCAAAGACTTTACAGTTCTCCTGGTATGGCGGAGCTTGTTGGTAAAACTCAGGAAGAATACGAGCGTGATTTTGACAATAACTGGAAAGATAATATTTATTATGCCGACTTTCCTATTGTACAGAAGAGTATTGTTGAGTGTATAAAAACGTTGAAGTCAACAGAGTTTACATACCGACTTATTCATAAAGATGGCAGTCTTGTCTGGGTTACTTGCCTTGTTCGTGTTATTGGTGAAAAAGAAGGCAGACCTATGGCACACGCTGTTTTCCATGCAATGGCAAAGAGTGAAATTCTTTATCAGACACTTCTTGATAACATTGATACAGTAACACTCGTTCGCGATAATTCAAATAATGAGATTCTTTATGCTAATAAAGCAGCGGGATTATTCTTAGGCACAAACGAAAAACAAATTATAAGTAAAAACTTTCATAAGGTGCTCAGTGGGAAATTTGCAGAGAATGATTTAATTGAAGAAAGTCTTAATAGCGGTAATGCTGGTGAAATTATAATTGCTGGCAGATGCTACAATATCACAACTGAAAAGCTTGTCTGGAATGACCGTGATTCTACTGCGTGCTTTTTTACTGATGTTACAGACTCGTGGAAAATCAGGGAAGAACTTAAGGATGATAAAGAAAAATTAGATGAAATTGTAAGCAATATTCCTTTGGGTATTGTTGTGTTTAAATTAACAGATGATGACACTGTTATACTTGAGCATTGTAATGACAGTATTTGCGACCTTATAAAAATTGATAAAGAGACAATAAAATATGGTGCATACGCAGACCTTTCGTTGCCATTTGATTTTTATAAGGATGATATACCTGCAATATTCAATGCATTTGAAATTGCAAGAAATCAGGATGAACCATTTTACCTGGATTTTAGGATTGTAGGGAAAGAAGATGGTAAAGTTAGTTGGTTTACAGCCAATTTTAAGGGTACTAAGCAAGAGGATGGTAGCGTACTTATCTATGCTGGTTTCAGTGATATTACAACCCAGAAAGATATGGAAGAAAAATTAGTTCTTAACGCAAAAGAATTAAAGGATTCTCTCGTGAAGTTACAAGAAAATCAGGCGCGTCTTAATGCTGTTTCTCGAAGAGCTGACCTTTTCTACTGGGAAATTGAAATCGAAACAGGTGAAGTAACAGCTTCATTTGCAAATGAAAATTCTCCAAGCCTTAATTTTAAAAACGCTGGCTTTGCAACTGACTTTATTATTCCGTATGACCTTGAATACTTTAAAGTAATGACAAGTATTGCGGCATCGGGTAAGGAATCGCATCTTACCTTTGATGTTCGCGTTGGTAAAGATGAAGAAAAGTCTGAGTGGTACAGAATCACATATGATATTATTCGTGATGATGAGGATAAACCTGTAAGTCTTTTAGGTCTTGCACAAAATATTAACGAGCTCAAATTAGAACAAAGAAGACTCGACGAAGAAATTGAAAGTCTTGAAACTGCAACGCAGAAGCAGGATGTTCTTACTACCATGAGAGTTAATCTTACAGATAACTGCGTTGAAAGCTATAGCAGTAAACCAGAAGTGAGATTAGCTATAAAAGTAGGTGACCAATACTCTGATGCTCTTTTTGCTATATCGGAACACGCTGTATCAAAGTCGCAAAGGGCTGAAATTTTAAAACAACAGAGCATAGAAAAGCTTATTCAGAGCTTTGAAAATGGTGAAAAATCACTTTCATTTGATTATCAGATTGAAACCTATGACAATGCTAACTGTTGGGTTAACAGTTCTATACGCCTTTACAGACACCCTACAACCAAAAAGGTAATGTGCTTTATGTATTGTTATGATATTAATGAATTGCATGTTACAAGAGATATTATTGACAAGGTTATTGATGATGGTTACGAGCATATAAGTGTCATAAATGTTAAGAGCAGAAAAATAGATCTTTCGTTGGGTGATGGTAGAGGAAATTACCATTTTAATGCAGGGGATGCTTATGACCGTTCATTAATGGAAAGCTTTGCTACTCTTACCTCGCTTCAGGATGCAGAAACCAATTTTGATAACTGTTGTCTTTCAAATGTAATTGATGAATTATCAGACAGAGATGAGTATGCATATCCATTTAATGTAAATGAAACTACACGAAAAGAACGCAAGCTCTTTACATATCTTTGGTTTGATGAAGCAAAAACTAAAATTCTTTTGCTTGTCACCGATATTACAGAAATTTATCAGCAAGAAATAAGGCGTTCTGAGGAGCTTGCTAAGGCACTTGATGCAGCAGTTTTAGCAAACAAATCAAAAACAGATTTCTTATCAAGAATGAGCCATGAAATCCGTACGCCAATGAATGCTATTTTAGGGATGTCAAGACTTGGTGAGGAAGTTGCCAAAGGCGAAGAGGTTATATCGTATTTCAAAGATATCAATGCATCTGGTAATTATCTTTTAGGACTTATTAACGATATTTTAGATATGAGCCGTATTGAGCAAGGCAAGATGGATATGGTTAATAAATATGAGGACAAGGATGAAATTATTCGTTCTGTTGAGGTTGTAATAAGGCCACTTGCAGAAGCTAAAAATATTGATTTTAAAATCAATGTTTCTGGCGAAACACCACAGTGGGTTTTTCTTGATAAGCTTCGTACACAACAGGTATATATTAATATTCTTAACAATGCTATTAAATTCACAGAGCCTGGTGGTAAGGTTATGTGGGATATAAATGGTGAATTAATCAATGAAAATAAAGCTAAATTTGTTATGAATATCAGTGATACAGGCTGTGGTATGAGTGAGAGCTTTTTGGAGCGTGTTTTTGAACCTTTTGCGCAAGAGCAAAACAGTCTTGTTGATGCCCGTCAGGGAACAGGTTTGGGTCTTGCTATTGCACATAGTATTGTTAAAAAAATGGGCGGTACAATTTCAGTTGAAAGTAAAATAGGAATTGGTACAACATTTACTATAGAGTTTGTAAGAGATTGTAAGAATATTAATACTGGTACAACACTTTCTCAGGAAACTGACGATGTTAAAAATATTCTTGAGGGCAAAAAAGTATTGCTTTGTGAAGACCATCCACTTAACACACTTGTTGCAACAAAGCTTTTAGAAAAGGTTGGTATTGAGGTTGTTACTGCTGAAAATGGACTTATAGGTGTTAATAAGTTCTCTGAGTCAAAAGAAAATGAATTTAGTGCGGTGCTTATGGATATAAGAATGCCAATTATGGATGGACTTGAAGCTACTACAAAAATCAGGGCATTAAACCGACAAGATGCAAAATCTGTGCCGATTATTGCTATGACTGCCAATGCTTTTGCTGAGGACAAGAGTCTTTCAAAATCTGCGGGTATGAATGAGCACCTGTCTAAACCAATTGAACCAAAAGAGCTTTACAAAACTCTTTCGGATTATATTAAATAGTAAAAATGATAATGGGTTGATGAAAATAGCTTCATCAACCCATTATTTTTCTATCAAATAATTATTTAAAGGAAAAATAATCACGGACAATGCTCAAAAAAATGAGTATTTTTTGTGAAAATATACTATTTTTGCTGACAATAGCTATTTTTTTTGTGCTTTTCCTTGCAATTTTGACTAAAAGTGTTATAATGGTTATCATAAGAAAAATGTGTTACTGCGTCGTAATACATTTTCAAAAAATATAGGGGGCTTTTTTGTGTCAAACAAAGATATTGTTCTTGTTATTGATGACGATAGAGTTGACAGAGAGATATTAAAAAATATTCTTTCAAAAGATTTCTATGTTGTCGATTATCAAGACGCGCAAGAAGGTTTTGATTTTCTCGCAAGGCATGAATTGGATGTTAAATGCGTAGTAGTTGACATTTATATGCCTAATATGGACGGTTACGAATTTTTAAAGAAGGTAAACGAAAGCGGACTTAAAATTCCTGTTATTGTTACCACAAGTGATGCAGGCGAAGAAATTCAGGTTAAGGTACTGGCTGATGGTGCGTGGGATTTTATTACTAAACCATATAATGCCGATATTGTAAAACTCAGAGTTCAGAATGCTATTATGCGTACTGAGTTTTTTGCATTCAAAAAATTAAAGTACATAGCAGAATATGACCCGCTCACTGGTATTTTTAATAAGGATAAATTCTTGAAGAAAACAAGGATTATGCTTGATAATAACCGCGATAAGAAGTTTGCATTTATTCGTTTTGATATTGACCGTTTCCAATTAGTCAACTCTTTTTATGGTGTGAGTGAGGGTGACAGATTTATCAAGTATCTCGCTATGGGGCTTGAAAATTTAGCGAAACAAAGACCAAACCTTACTTATGGTAGAATTGAAGCGGAAGTATTCGCTCTTTGTGGCGAATACGAAACAGAACAAGAGGTTTTTGAGCTTATTGAAAGGCATATTGAAATTATTAAGGGCTATAACAGAAACTTTGACCTTGTTCCTAATTTTGGCATATATTTCCTAGATGATTTAACATTATCCCCCAATGTTATGTTAGACAGGGCAACACTTGCCGCAAAAGAATGTAAAGGTAATTATATTGATACTGTTGGTATTTTCAAGCCTGAAATGAGTTCGAGGCTTGAAAAAGAACAGGAAATTGTTAATGAAATGGTACAGGCCTTGCAGGATGAGCAATTTATTGTTTACTTGCAACCTAAATATTCACTTGAAACCAATGCACCAGCAGGTGCAGAGGCACTTGTAAGATGGATGCACCCGAAAAAGGGTATGATTTCTCCGGGCCTTTTCATTCCAGTATTTGAAAAGAATGGTTTTATTGAAAGATTAGACCATTATGTATGGGAAGTTATTTGTAAGTATTTAAAAAAGTGGATAGATGAGGGTCTTAAGCCAAATCCTATTTCAGTTAATATTTCACGAGTTGATTTGTACAATCCGCAGATTGTTGATTTTATTATAAATCTTGTGGATAAGTACAATGTACCACACGAATTATTCCAGCTTGAGCTTACAGAAACTGCTTATATGGATAATCCACAGGTTATGAAGCAGGTTGTTGCTGGCTTGAAAGAAAATGGATTTACTGTTATGATGGATGACTTCGGTAGTGGTTATTCCTCGCTCAGTATTTTAAAAGAAATAGAAGTTGATGTTCTTAAAATTGATATGCGCTTCTTTGACAGTAGTGGTAACGATGGCAGAAGTGAAAACATTATTGCATCTGTTGTTCGTATGGCAAAATGGCTTGGTATGCCTGCTGTTGCAGAAGGTGTTGAAAAGGCAGAACAGGTTAACTTCCTCGGTAGTGTTGGTTGCGAATATGTTCAGGGCTTCTATTTTGCAAGACCAATGCCTATAGATGAATATGAAAAGCTTGCTAAAGAGAATAAAGAGAAAACAGTTTCAAAAACTGTAGATTTATCAAGTGCCCTAACAATGGACAAACTTTGGTCATCTGCTCCAGAGATGGAAATTCTCTTCTCAAATTCTTCACAGGCAAGTGGTATTTGCGAATTTGATGGTACTAAATTTACATATTTAAGAACCAATAATGCTTATAAGGATTTGTTCGGTGTAGACGGTGTTTCTGAGGGGAATCCGCTTGATTACATCTTCTATGAGTATAAAAATGATGTTCTTGATGCATTTAATAACGCTATTAAGAATGATGAAATTGCTGAATGTCAATATAAGCGTCGTGTTCAACTGGGTAAGGCTCTTTGGGTTTCAATGAAACTTCAGTATATAGGTAATGTTGGTGGAGAAAAATCAATCTTTATTGCCAATATTTCTGACATTACTGTTCAGAAAGAAGTTGAAACAGAACTTAAAAAGCTCAAAAAGGTTATGAATAGTGGCAAAAATAAGCCAAAAAAGCTTCTTGTTGTGGATGATTCAGAACTTAGCAGCAGAATCATTAAAGATATATTTGATGGTAGCTATGAGGTTATCCTTGCTAAGAATGGATTAGAGGGACTTAATCTTTTAAGAGAATTCAAAAACGAAGTTGCCATTGTTTTACTTGATATGGTTATGCCTGTTATGGATGGTAGAGAGTTCTTGACACATAAAAATGCTGATGACGAAACTGTGGATATTCCAGTAATTGTTATTTCAAGTGAAAGCGACGAGGGGCTTCAGGTGGATATGCTTCAGATGGGTGTTAATGACTATATTACAAAGCCATTTGTGGCAGAAATTATCGAGCGTCGTGTTAAGAATGTTATTGATTATAACGAGCGTTTCAGAAAAATGGTAAAAGAATACCAGAATATGTCTAAGGATTAAAATTGGAGAGAGATATGGATAAAGCGATTTTAGAATCGGTTGGAATAAATTACAACGAGGCTATTGAACGCTTCGTTGGTGCGGCTGGTTTGTTTGAAAAATTCCTTGAAGAAATGGCTTCGACAGAAGTTCTTGAGCCGTTGAAAAGAGCTTTGAACAATTCGGAAGTTGAAACGGCATTTAAAGTGGCTCACACATTAAAGGGGAATTTCGGCAACTTGAGTATAGAACCGTTATATAAGATAATTACACCTCTTGTAGAGGAGCTTCGCAGTAATAATTTGCTTGAATCACAAAAAATTTATATTGAGCTTGAAAAACAATATGATGAGGTAGTGTCAGGCATAAGAAGAGCGATGTAAAATTAATAAAAAAAGAGTGGTAGTGAATGCTATCACTCTTTTTTTATTAAAAAAGTGTTGCAGTTATATAATGGGATATGGTATAATTAAAATGTATATCTATGAGATTTTAAAAGATTGATGGAAGGAAGTGGATTTTTTATGATAAAGCTTTTCAAGTATTTAAAACCTCATAAAAGATTTGCTATCCTTACAGTTATTCTTGCTGCTATAAGCAATGTTATGACATTAGGGTTTCCTTTGATGATGTCAATGTTAATTAACAACGGTATTTCTAAGGGAGATTTGGATTATATAAGAAATATCGGTATTATTATGATAGTTCTTTGTACAATAGCGATGTTCATATCGATTCTCAATAGTTACTGCTCAAGCAAGGTTTCAGCTCTTTTTACTGGTGATCTCAGAAGCAAGGTGTTTTCAAAAATACAGACATTTTCACAAGGTGATATTGATGAAATAGGGATCCCGTCGCTCATAACAAGAACGACAAATGATATAAGACAAATAGGGGAATTGTTAATTGCGCTTTTAAGAAGCATAATTGCAGTGCCCATTATGTTAATTGGCGGAATTGTTATGGCGGTTATTATGTCACCCGGACTTTCACTTGTGCTTTTAATTGTATGTCCTGTTATAGCGGTAATAGCACTTGTAATTGCAAAGACTGTTGTTCCATTTTTTAGTAAAATACAAAAATGTGTTGACGCTTTAAACCTTGTAACAAGAGAAAAGCTTAATGGCGTCAGAGTAATAAGAGCTTTTAACAGAACGGAGTATGAAGAAAATCGGTTTAAAAAAGCGAATGATGACCTGACAGAGCTTAACTTAAAGGTTTCAAGAATTTTTGCAGGACTTATTCCTGTTGTAACACTTCTTATATTTTTGATAATCGCACTTTTAATTGTTGTTGGCTATAATCAGGTTAATAAGCTTACTGACCCTACTGAAATAGCGAACACAGTTGGTGATTTACAGGCATTTATAATTTATCTTGTATTTATAGTTGCTGCCTTGGCATCGGTTGCGGCTATGTTTGTAATGATTCCTCGTGGTAAAATTTCTGCAAACAGAATAAACGAAATTTTAGACCATGAATTAAAAATGACCATAAGAGAAATATCTTCAGAGGCTACAAATGATGGTACCATAGAATTCAGAAATGTAGTTTTCGATTATAAGGATGAGGACGGTAATTTAAAAAGAGCCCTTAATAATGTTAGCTTTATTGCTAAGAAGGGGCAGACTACTGCTATAATTGGTAGTACAGGTTCAGGTAAGAGTACAGTGCTTAATTTAATTCCTCGTTTTTATGATGTTACAGAAGGCTCTGTTTTAATAGATGGTGTTGATGTCCGGGAAATGGATTTTGCTTCAATTTATGAGAAATTGGGCTACATTCCTCAACAGGCATTTTTATTTAGCGGTACCGTTGCAGATAATTTGCGATACGGTAATGAGGATGCCACTGACGAAGAATTGTGGTCTGCTTTGGAGATAGCACAGTCGCGCGATTTTGTTGAAAAATTACCAGAAAAGCTTAATAGTATGGTTTCTCAGAATGGTACAAATCTCTCTGGTGGTCAAAGACAGAGACTTTGTATTGCAAGAGCTATTGTGAAAAAAGCAAAGTTCTATATGTTTGACGATAGCTTTTCTGCGCTAGATTTTATTACAGATAGTAAATTGAGAGCACAATTAAAAAGTGTTATTTCTGAGTCAGCAATAATAATTGTTGCACAAAGAGTTGGGACTATAATTGATGCTGATAATATTATTGTTCTTGAAAATGGTAATATTGTAGGGCAAGGTACCCACGATGAACTTTTAGAAAATTGTGCGGTGTATAAAGAGATGGCTGACTCTCAGCTCAGTAAAACGGGGGTGAGCGACGAATGAAAAAAGAGACTCCTGTTTTAGATGGAAAACGATTAGAACGTTTAGAGCGAAGAAGAGCTACAAGAAAACTCAGATATTCTTCATATCGTGAAATTCACGAGGGAGAAGAAAGGGCCGAGTCTTTTAAAACAAGTGCAAAAAGACTTGCTTCTTATATTTTAGAGCAAAAAACTGCATTTATAATTGTTGTAATAACCTGTGCTATTTCGTCACTTTTCAGTGTTATTGGTCCTACATATATAGGTGATGCGTTAGATTTATTAAATGAACAGGTTGCAATTAAATTGAATGGTGGGGTTATTTCACCAGCGTCGCTTTTGCCTTGTATAAAATCACTTGTAATAATTTATGGCGGAATGACGGTGTTTTCATTCATTCAGCAATATGTAATGGCAGGCGTAACTGCAAAGGTTGTAAGAAAATTACGCGAAAAAATAAATGAGAAACTTTCTTCATTACCGCTTAAATATTATGACAGTAATTCAAAAGGTGATATTTTAAGCCGTATAATGAATGATGTTGATAATATAAGTAACACATTACAACACAATTTAATTTCTATAGTTTCTTCTGTGATTACAATTGTCGGTGTTTTTGTCATGATGTTAATTACGAACTGGTTTTTAACATTGTTTGTAGTTATTCTTGTGCCATTTACAGCATTTATAGCATTAAAGGTGCTTTCGGTTTCAAGACAATTATTTAAACAACAATGGGACAGAACCGGCGAATTAAATGGACATGTTGAGGAAATTTATACAGGGCATAAAATTATTAAAATTTTCGGGCAAGAGCAACTGGCGGAAGATGAGTTTACTGATATAAATGATGAGCTTGTTGAAGTAAGTAGTAAGGCTCAGTTTATATCAGGTATAATTGGTCCGTTTATTAATTTGATGGATAATATTGGATATATTCTGGTTGCTATTGTAGGCGGTTATTTAATTGTTAATAACGGCGTATTTTTAGTTGCTGGCACTGTGATTTATGACATGGGTACAGCATTTTCAATCGGCGGAATATTAACATTTATTACATACTCAAAGCTTTTTACCTCGCCAATGTCAACTCTTGCACAGATTGCAAACACAATTCAGTCTTGTATGGCTTCTGCTGAAAGGGTCTTTAAGCTCTTTGATGAAGAGAGTGAAGTAGATTCACCAATAAGTGAAGAGCTCACTTTTAATGATGAAATAAAATTCCAGAATGTTTCGTTTTCTTATTCAGTGGACAAGCCTTTGATTCAGAATTTAGATTTAACAGTTAAAAAAGGTAGTCTTGTAGCGTTAGTGGGCCCTACAGGTGCTGGTAAAACAACATTTGTAAATCTTTTAATGCGTTTTTATGATGTTGATAATGGGAAAATAACTATTGATGGTAAGGATATAAGAACAGTAAGGCGTGACGATTTAAGAAAGCTTTATGGAATGGTTTTACAGGAAACTTGGTTATTTGATGGAACTATAATGGACAATATCCGTTATGGTAAGCTTGATGCAACAGACGAAGAGGTTTATGACTCCTGTAAGCTTTCTGGTGCTGATGAATTTATAAATTTGTTACCAGACGGCTATAATACTAGGATAACCGAAAACGGTGAAAATCTTTCGGGTGGTCAGAAGCAGCTTATAACAATAGCAAGAGCGTTCTTAAAAAATCCGTCAGTGCTTATATTAGATGAAGCAACCTCTTCTGTTGATACGAGAACAGAGCTCCTTGTTCAAAAGGGAATGAATGAGGTTATGAAGGGTAGAACTAACTTTGTTGTTGCCCACAGGCTTTCAACTATTCGAAAGGCAGATGAAATTCTGTTTATAGATAGCGGCACTATAAGAGAACGCGGTACACACGAAGAGCTTTTAGAAAAACGCGGACTTTATTATGCTATGTACGAAAGTGGTTTTGGTGGGTTAGTTGAAACAACTGAAACACTTCTGGCGGATTATTAAAACACAATATATAATTCTTTTTGAAAGGATAGATAGAGATGAATAACACAGAAAAATCTATGGAAAAGCTTGTAGCTCTTTGCAAGGGTAGAGGTTTTGTTTATGCGGGTAGCGAAATTTATGGCGGACTTGCAAACACATGGGATTATGGCCCATTAGGTGTTGAACTTAAAAATAATATCAAGAATGCGTGGAGAAAGAAGTTCATTCAGGAAAATCCATACAATGTAGGTCTTGATAGTGCAATTCTTATGAATCCACAAACTTGGGTAGCATCAGGTCACCTGGGGGGCTTCTCAGACCCATTAATGGACTGCCGTGAATGTAAAACACGCCATAGAGCAGATAATTTAATCGAAGATTTTGATGGTACAGTTGTTGCTGGTTGGTCAAACGAACAAATGATGGATTACATCAAAGAAAAATCAATTCCTTGTCCTGATTGTGGTAAGCATAATTTTACAGATATCCGTCAGTTCAACTTAATGTTCAAAACATTTCAGGGAGTTACAGAGGATAGTAAAAATGAGCTTTATTTAAGACCAGAAACTGCACAGGGTATTTTTGTTAACTTTGCAAATATTCAGAGAACTACAAGAAAAAAAGTACCATTTGGTGTAGCACAGATTGGTAAATCATTCCGTAATGAAATTACCCCAGGTAACTTTATTTTCCGTGTTCGTGAATTTGAACAGATGGAGCTTGAATTCTTCTGTAAACCAGGTACAGACCTCGAGTGGTTTGAATACTGGCGTGGTTTCTGCAGAGATTGGCTTTATTCATTAAACATTAAAGCAGAAAATCTCCGTCTTCGTGACCATGATAAAGAAGAGCTTTGCTTCTATTCAAAGGCTACAACAGACTTCGAATACTTATTCCCATTTGGTTGGGGTGAGCTCTGGGGCGTTGCAGACAGAACTGACTACGACTTAACTCAACATATTAATACATCAGGCAAGAGTCTTGATTATTTTGATCCTGAAACAAATGAAAGATATATTCCTTATGTCATTGAGCCATCTTTGGGTGTTGAAAGACTTTTCCTTGCAATTCTTACAGAGGCTTATGATGAAGAAGTTGTTGATGCAGAGAAAAATGACACTCGTGTAGTTCTCAGACTTCATCCTACCCTCGCACCTTTCAAATGCGCTGTGCTTCCTCTTTCAAAGAAACTTAATGAAAAAGCTACTGAGGTGTTCAGTACACTTTCAAAGAAATTCAATGTTGAGTTTGATGATGCGGGTTCAATTGGTAAAAGATATCGCCGTCAGGACGAAATTGGTACACCTTTCTGTATTACTTATGACTTCGAGAGTGAAGAGGATAATTGTGTAACAGTCCGTGACAGAGATACTATGGAGCAAGTAAGAATTCCGATAGCAGATTTAGCTAAATATATTGAAGAGAAAATTGAATTTTAAGAACAGAAAATGGTGGATAGTTTACTATCCACCTGTTTTTATATATGAAAAAACACCACTTGAAAATAACTTTCAAGTGGTGTA
>RHMF01000505.1_pt1 | contig 16806 bp, 11 predicted proteins | sample 5365151 | NCBI WGS metagenome assembly RHMF01 (sample SAMN10266501, study PRJNA497801) | feces metagenome | isolation source: feces | host: Bos taurus | place: China: Prairie of Fairy Mountain | collected 2017-08-14 | reverse complement strand
ACCTGCATGCTGCCCCTCGACTTGCATGTGTTAAGCCTGCCGCTAGCGTTCATCCTGAGCCAGGATCAAACTCTTCATTGTATAATTTATTTTTCTCTTAGCTTGTCCTGACACTTATAATTTCACAAAGAAATTAACGCTTCTCGATAAATTGTATTTTTCTCGGTACTTGCTTCTTGTACTTTTCCTCAATCTTTTCAATGAACTTTTAATTACCGTTTTCTCTCAAACGGGCTGCAAAGATACGGACTTTTTTTTATCCTCCAAATTTTTTCGCGTTTTTTTTGAAATATTTTTTATTTTTTAGCGATTAAAGCCCAAAAACGCAGCATTTTATGGTAAAATTCAGGGTTATCAAGCCACTTCATAGGTAAAAGTATCACCAAAACGGTCTGTCACCGAAACGGTTCCCTTGCCTGTCTTTTCGTCCGGTTTGACCCTGAAAAGATGAGTTATGCCTGTTCCTCTAGACGCATTCAGCTCCTTATATCTCGTGCTATATTTCAGATAATGGTCAACCAGTTCCGATTCGGCGGCATCACTCCACTTCTCGTCCCACATAAACACATTGGCATAAACGCATCCATCACCATACGTATTGTTTCCATAACGCCTGAATCTGTATGGAGTCATCCACTCTCTTTTCTCCGATATATCCCACTCCACCTTTCCATGTCCAAAGTCTGTATGAATACTTAGGAAGGACTGCACGGACGCTCTCGGCATTTCTGATCGATATTGTACGGTATCTCCACTTTATGTCTTTATCATTTACCTTGCACACAAGGTATCCGCACGGCGTACCGTGTTGGAAGTCACGTGCGCATGTCCCTGAGCTTCACTAGTGGCTTTTGTGTCATGATCGTGATTTCCTATACAATTATACATAGGGAAAGGAAGTGACTCACATTTCTTGATTTCGTCAGAGCCGGCTGCTTTCACATCTATCAGTACCTTGGTCTGTACATCATTGACTTCCGGTACGGGATTTTCTATTTCAGGTTTTTCCTCTTTTTCCTGACAACCGCCAGCAATCAGCACTGCTGCAAGGAAGTAACGTAATAGTGTCTGTCGTGTAATATCTGCAATATAAATAATTTGCACAAATATAACTTTTCGGTCCTATATCCATTGTCGCAAATTGAGACATTTTTGTCACCATTCAGTCAACTTTGCAATATCGCGACAATTTCGATTAGACATTTGGTGAATATTTTATATTTTTGCCGCCGAAATGATTTCTTATTGGCATATATTCAAGGTCTTTGCTAAAATCGGAGCTTTCACAATCGGTGGAGGCTACGCCATGCTCCCTATAATCCAAAGCGAGATAACAAAGAGAGGATGGCTTGATGAGGAAGACTTTACGGACATCGTGGCGCTTGCCCAGTCAGCACCCGGCCTTCTCGCCGTAAACATTTCCATCTTTACCGGGCACAAGCTAAGAGGAACAATGGGAAGCATAGTGGCCACACTTGGAAGCATACTTCCCTCTTTTCTCATAATCCTGACCATCGCCATGCTTTTTTCCGGCTATCAGGACAATCCCATAGTCATAAAGATATTCAAAGGCATCAGACCTGTTGTGGTAGCCTTGATCGCTGTACCTATGCTCAACATGGCAAAGACCGCAAACAGGAAATGGTGGGCATGGCTGATATCGGCAGTCGCTCTGGTTCTTGTTGCCTTCGTGGACATTTCACCTATATATATATTATTAACGGTCATCGTCATTGCGACTGCGGTCGGCTGGAGGAAAAAGGCATGATATTCATAGAACTGTTCACAACATTCTTTGTCATCGGCATGTTCACCATCGGAGGCGGATATGCCATGCTGTCTCTTATCCAGGCACAGGTCGTAAGTGTACATGGCTGGCTTGACGAAGGCACGTTCACCGATATCGTAGCCATATCTCAGATGACTCCTGGTCCCATAGGCATCAATTGCGCTACATATGTAGGCTATGACGTACTTTCAGCAAGCGGCGCCTCGGAATTCGTATGCGTCCTCGGCTCATGTACCGCAACCATTGCAGTCGTACTTCCGTCCTTCATCATTGTCCTTGCCCTTTGCAAGGTATATTCCAGATTTGCCGGAAGCAATGTATTTACAAGCATAATGTCCGGCCTTAAACCGGCAGTGGTCGGACTCATCGGAGCAGCTGCAGTAGTGCTGATAACTCCGGAGAATTTCCCGGACTGGAAAAGCTGGATATTGTTTGCCGTCGCATTCGTAGCTTCTCTCTGGGGAAAGCTTAATCCTATCCTGGCCATAATCGCCGGAGGCGTGGCCGGACTTCTGATATATTAGAACATGAACTGGCTTATCGACATATTCACAGAGCAAAGCTTCATACAGGCGATACTGATAATATCGCTTATCAGCGCCGTTGGAGTAGCGCTCGGACAAATCAAGATCGGAGGCGTATCTCTCGGCGTCACATTCGTCTTTTTCGCCGGCATCCTCGCAGGACACATAGGGCTGTCAGTCAATCCTGACATGCTCAACATGATACAGAATTTCGGACTCATACTCTTCATATATGCCCTTGGCGTACAGGTCGGTCCCGGCTTCTTCTCATCATTCAAGCGAGGAGGAGTCAAACTGAATCTGATCGCCCTGATGCTGCTCGTAGTCGGAACAGCAATGGCCCTTACAATTCATTGGGCCGGCGATATTCCTCTTGGAGACATGATGGGTCTGCTTTCCGGAGCCGTAACTAATACCCCTATGCTTGGAGCGGCACAGCAGGCTCTTCTCCAGACTGCCCCTGATGACATAGCAGGAGCCAACAATATGGCAATGGCATGCGCCACAGCATATCCGTTCGGACTCATCGGAATGATATTATGCGTCATCTTCATGAGAAGTGTGATGGGCAGAAAGGCTAAGAAAAGCCACAATCCATCGTCAGACAATACTTTTGTGGCCGAATATCAGGTAAGCAATCCGGCCATTTTCGGAAAGACCATCATGGATATCAGGAAAGCCGCCGACTGCCATTTCGTGATTTCAAGAGTCTGGAAGGACGAGAAGGTGATCGTGCCGACCTCGGATACCGTGATAGAAGCAGGAGAACACCTGCTCGTGATTTCGAGCAAGAATGATGTGGAACGCGTCAAGACGCTCTTCGGCCACAAGGAAAACATCGACTGGAACAAGAAAGACATCGACTGGAATGCCATTGACAGCCAGCTGGTATCAAGGAAAGTTCTTGTGACAAAGCCGGAGCTCAATGGCGTCAAGCTTGGTTCCCTCAAGCTCAGAAATTCTTACGGAATAAACATCACACGCGTAAACAGAGCAGGAATCGACCTCCTGCCTTCGCGCAAGCTTCGACTTCAGCTCGGCGACAAACTGACCATCGTAGGCGAATCCAGATCAATCGAGAATGTAAGTACCATACTCGGCAACCAGGCCAAGGAGCTGAGCAATCCTAACCTTTTCGCAATCTTTATCGGCATCGTCCTCGGACTGATTCTCGGAAGCATTCCATTTGCCTTTCCGGGCATGAGCATGCCTGTCAAGCTCGGCATAGCCGGAGGACCGATAATCACAGGACTTCTCATGGGAGCATTCGGACCAAGGCTCCATCTGTCCATCTATATGAGCCGCAGTGCGAACCTGATGCTCAGACAGCTCGGTCTGACCATCTATCTGGCAGGACTCGGCCTCAGCGCCGGAGCCGGATTTTTTGAAACTGTCTTCAGCAGCGACGGACTCAAATGGATACTTATAAGCTTCTCTTTAGCGGTCGTACCAGTCCTGCTCGTGGGATTTGCTGCCTCGAAGGTATTCAAGCTTGACTACGCCGACAATGTCGGTATGCTCTGCGGAAGCATGGCAAACCCATTCGCCCTCGATTTCGCCAATCCTTCCGGCGAAGGCGACGATCCGGCAGTAGCCTATGCAACAGTTTACCCCGCCAGCATCTTCCTGAGAGTCATTTCAGCTCAGATCATCATGCTGATGGCGGGGTAAGGGTTTCAGAATAAATCTGGCTCTTTAATAATTTTTCTGAATATTTCGGTCAATCACAAATTCAAAATTAATATCAGGCAAAGCGGATCTGGTAGCGACACCATCTTTAAGACTGATAGTCTGTACATCTTCTGTAGAGTATTCAGTCATGGAAATGTTATGTATCCCCAGACTTTGCCCTTTATACAAAATAGCAACACGGCAAATTCCACTTTGTGCGACATCGTTATAACTTGAAGACCCATAATAATGGATATAAAAACTATATGTACCTTCTTGCGGATTCTCCCAATATATATTTTCTACAGCACCTGCACCTCCTTCGGTATTATCCACATCAAGGAATCCGCCACTTGACGAATATTTCCAACACCACCAAATATGAGATCCGGAAGGTTCGTAAGCATGTAGATCTATATCTGCATAAAAGTTCCAGCTCAATGTTACCTTCAATGCCCCATATCCACTATTCAATGTACTTATTGCCAATTCCTCATCAGCTAATAATTCGTCCACTGTTCCTATTATTGAATATGAAAGACTCGCCACCCAGTCAACGTAAGTATCATAATTCATGATCAATATACCTAATCCAACCAATGAAGGTATTCTGGTGTCAAGGAGCGTCTTGGCAACTTGCGTCACAGTTAATGTATTAAATCCAAATGTAACCAAAGACTCTTCATTATCATCAAGGAGCTTCCAAGTATCACCGACAATGCTAATTAGGAATTCGAATGCATTCTTGCCTGCTTCAGCAATATTAAAACGAGATTCTATTGCAAAGTCCAACACGTTCGAAAGCTGGTCTTTGAAAAAATACAGACCATCCACCTGCCTTTCACTAAGACTTCTAGTTTGCTCCCCATTCTGAACAGAAATATATTGTTCCCAATCTCCCTGACATTCAAATTCCTTGATCACAGACATTTCGCCATCATAAATCAATGCAACATCCACCTTATTGCCTTGATAATTAGAAAAAACTAACGTCACTGAATCTACAGAAAGACTTTTAACCAATCCGTTTTCATGAAAACGGATTATAGCTGCCTCCTTGTATTCATTTCCATGTAAAACTATTATTTCTTCTAAATTCTTATCAGAATCCATTTTGATTAGATCCACATAGCCATCCGATGGCGCCAACAACATACAATCGTATCCTGTCTCCCTTTCCGGATCAGCCACAACTATACAATTCACTTCCGATTCATTGATCGTTTCATCTATCACATTCTCATAACATGAAGACAGAGAAAGGATTGCGGCCATGAAGGTGGCAGAGTGTAAAAGGATTTTTTGAATTTTATTCATGGCGATGTAGTGTTAGAATCTGAAAGAAAGATAGGTTCTCAAGCCACTGAGATCGAATGCTTTGGCAGCAGGAGTGTCTGAGAGGATATTTTTGTATGTGCCCTCACCGAAGCGGTATTCTGCACCTATTCCTACGGGACCGAATGTGATCGAGGCACCACCCACGAACATGGTCACATAGTTACCATACAAGGAGTCATTATCGTACAAGGCAGAATATGTAGGGGCATATCTGAAATAGCCATGTAATCTCATTCTTTCAAATGGAATCCATGTCAATGACGGACCGATATGCATGGCGATTTCTCCCTGATGGTAATTGTAGTTATCCGTAGATTCGGGTGTGATATACTTGATCTTATAGTTGGAGTAACTAAGGTCAAACCATGTCACATCAAGCCCCAGACGGAAATTATACCCCAGCAGTCGATATGTTCTTCCAGATGTGAAAGATGCACCGTAATTGCTTTTGAGATTCGGAAAGTCCGCCTGCTTCAGCTCTGTATTAAGAAAGCTGATGTTCACATAGCGGTTCTGAGCCTCAACTGCTGTAAAAGCCATCAAAGCTGCAAATAATAAAAACAGTCTTTTCATATATCAGTCAAGATTAATTATCACTGATCGGTAAGGAGGGCGTATTGCCATACGGCGTTGCCCTGTTTGTCGATGCGGATACGCTGGCCGTTGAGTCTTCCGTTGACAGTGCCGAAACGGAAAAGGTCCTTTTCTGCGTCATGCTCGATCCTGTCACACTCAACCGGATAGATCACTCTTCCGCTTGAAGAGAAGATGCCGAATTTGCCGTCCTTCTCAGCACAGATGTATCCGTCGGCAGTCACTACCACATTGTCGTAAGCAGCAGGAACGACGTAATTTCCGCGTACATCTATGACTCCCCATGAGCCGTTTTCCGCTACGCATGCAAGTCCGTAGAAAGGATGGAAATCCTTGGCATTGCTATATCTCATCGGTATCACGAACTCTCCGGACTTGTCGATGAAGCCATATTTTCCAGCCTGTGCGAGATATGCATAACCTCCTGAGAAAGAGCCACCTGCCTCATACATAGGAGCTGCGATCCAGTCTCCCTGAAGAGTCACAAAGCCGACCTTGTTCTTGATGGTCACGAGACAGCAGTCTTCCTTGAAATTCTCGACCTCATCAGAGAACGGAGCAACGAGGAATTCGCCTTTCTTATCGATGAAACCGAACTTTCCGATGAAACGGATTCGGGCCATACCACCTGCATACTCACGTATTTCCTCATATTCCATCGGCACGACCTGCTTTCCTGTCTTGTCGAAGCAACCATACATGCCGTCCTTTCTTACGACGATGATGTCTTCGGACATTCTTCCTACATAATCATATTCAAGCGGAACGATCACCTTTCCCTGAACATCGATCACACCATAAAGGTCATCTATAGCCGCCTTCACGTAACCAGGATTTTCAAGAACCTCGAGAAGGTCATACTTCGCCTCGACAACCATCTCTCCAGACCTGTCGAGCATTCCGTAACGGCCCATATGTCTTACAATCAGATGGTCTGAAGCAAATCCGCCGAACTCCCAGTCGAAAGCAGTACACATCTGGTCAGCATGAAGCATAGGAGCGTTCAGCCATTTGCCATCATGAGAGATAAGGCCGCAACCACCGAGCAGACCGTCTCCCCACTCTTCCCAGACACATTTATGACGGACACCGAAATTATCGCCCAGATCTTCAAGAACGAAGTGAGGATAAAAATCAGTTCCTGTATATTTCTCGCCTTGATAAGAAGCCTTGGCATAGATCATATAATCCTGACATGCAAGGCCTGTAAAACGGGCATTCTTATACTCTTTATAGACTTCCTTTTCACGGACTCCCCTCTTGCTGAGCTGCAGGATGAAAGGAACTTCGATTCCGGAAAGATCTGAATTCTTGGTCGAGCCGCAGAGATAGATATAATTTTCAGTCTCCTCGATATCATGGAAGACCTCTCCATTACGAGGCTTGAACTCCCAGTCCAGGACTCCGTTTCTGTCGAAACGTCTCAATGAATGCGTATCATCAGCAACCACCGAACCAGCCGAATGCAGGAAGAAACCGCCGAAGGCAGAAACTGACATTTCATATTCTCCGACATCCGGAAGCTGAGCGAAAGATATTGCAGCAAGGCTATCGACGCTGAACATCATCACTGCATGAGTCTCAGTTGATGGAGATGGAGCGCCGTTATGAACGGTCACCGGATAAGGCTGTACAGGAAGATAATATGGATCTGTCTCAACAAGGCTCTCAGTAACTTCCGATGCAGACCTGATGAATGCGAAACGGACAAGAAGACAGTCGTCCGGAAGCAATGCACAATCCTTCGGATAGACTCCTCCGAACGGTTTTACATTGAACTTCTCCAAAGCCGGCTTGAGAGGGAACTGATCACCTTCTATAGTCACAAGATACTCTCCTGTTGACGGAACGGAAACCAGACGTACCTCTGTACCAGACGCGGTCTTTGCTACATAATGCAGATTGTGATAGCCTGATTCATAGTCAGTTACAGTACCTGAGCTACGAACAAAAGAACCGCCGTCACATATACCGTATTTCTCGTTTATTCCAGACGGAATGGTCAATGAGAATCCTTGCGGAAGAGAGCTGTCTGTTCTGGCAGCCGACGGATCGTATGAATTGCGCTCCATGATCTCGCTGACCAATCTCGCATTGTCGATAGCAGCCTGACGGCCGAACATATTCTCTTCGATGATGGTATTCTTCGACCACTCAGGAATAGCGGTGGTGTATGCATACTCATCCGGCTTGAAAGCATAGTACAGGTCAGGACAGTCATCGAATGATACGGCTCCACGCACATTCACGGCATAGAAAGCTCCGTCATCATACACACGGAAAATATCTTCTCCTATGAACGGACGGCTTTCAAGTATAGGAGCAGAGAGTTCTGCCATCTTGAGCGATAAAGCGCCATACTTGCCTCCGAGAGTCGTGACATAATATTCTCCGGAAGAAGCGAGGGATATGTCATCATATACACATGGGACAACATGCTGTCCATATGAAGTAACCACGCCGAGCTTGCCGTTCTGACGTGCCAGATAAAGATCCGGCTGACCGGCAGGGCCTGACTGGAGGAAGCGGATCTTGTCATCGAACTTCAGATTCATGATCTCGCGTCCGCCTTTGAGAATACCCCATTTCCTGCCCTTACGGATCTGCTCGAGGCCTCTCTGCCTGTCCAGCATCACGACTTCATGGAACTGAGGAGCAAGGATTGTCGCACCCTGCTTATCTATGGTACCGTATTCCTCTCCTACTTTGGATATGTATCCGTAATCAGCATAAAGAAGAGTATCGTACTCCATCTTCTGGATACGTTTACCCTTCGCATTTATCAATCCGAACTTGCCCTGCCAGCCTGCAATGGCAAGGCTGTCTGACGAATATTCGGCTATGCTCTCATACATAGGGGTCACTATATAAAGGCCTATATTGCTGATGGTGCCCCATTTACCTTCAAACTCTATTCTCGCCACATTGCCTTCATATGGGCATGCTGAGGTAAAGACAGGCCTGATGGTGAACTTCTTTTCTGCATTTGCATATCCCCACAATCCGTTCTTATGCTGGAGCGGGGTCATCTCCTCAAGAAGTTTCTTGCCTTTGATTTCCTTCATCTTAGGCAGATCTTCGAGGTCCTGCGCATTGATATGTACAGAAGCACAAAGCGTCATCAACGCCATGACTATGATATACGGTAATCTCTTCATGGTTTATGAGGATTATCGGGGTTATTTTTTATAAGTCGTCTCTGTTCCGTCCTGTCCGATGATATATGTAAAGCTCAATTCGTCACTATTCTTCTCATAATCCTTACTCTTGATAGTAATCTTTGCGCTTCTAGGGTTCTTGCCCTTGTTCTCAGCTGCTTTGATTGTAAGGGTTCCCTTTGAAACATCGAACTTAGAGTCTTTGAGCCAATCCTTTTCGGTACCGTCGTATGCAATACCCATATCCAGGAAGCCACCTGTAGATTCAAAAGCCTGACTAAAGGTTCTTTCGAGATCTTTAGCGGCTCCACAGGTAATGACACTGCCATCTTCCAATGAAGATTTAAAGATATACGCTGCTCTTGTCAATGTGACTTCCTTATAAAGATCATCTCCGGAACTATGGTCATTGCTTGTGATGCTGAACTTATTGGTAACTTCAGAAAGAGAATAATTTTCCGCCATCTCATATGTCACACCACTCGTATTTCTGGTGATTGTCAACAGGTCTTTCTGTTGAGAAACAGTAATTTCAGCAGCAGAGAAGCCTCCTGTACTTGTAACAGCGATATCACCCTCAAACTTTGAGACAGCATCCTTAGAAGTCACCTTCGTCGGATCCACGCTGAATTCATACGGCTTCTGAGACACCGTGAATGTATGCGAATGTGTTGTTCCGGCAACTGTTGACTTGACTGTAACAGTCACATTTTGTCTGGTGCTGGCGATCAAAGATGTGTTTGTCGAGTTAACCGATACAGTGATATCCTTGTTGCCTCTTCCACTATTCTGACTTAATGTAATCCAGGTTGGAGCTCCTGTGATACTCCAATCTCCTGTACATTCTATTTTCACAGTTTTGGCCTGTCCGTCACCTTTCAATGTCTCGAAGTCATAAGCCGTCTCCGAAGTCACCTTGAATTCATAAGCTTTCTGATTGAATGTAACCTTATAAGTCGGGCTGTAAGTTCCAAGAGCTGTACTCTTTATGGTCACAGTACCGTTTCTGTCTGAAAGAGTACCGTTATAGCCAGGCTTGATCAACTGTTCGACAGAGCCGTTTCCGGTTATCGTTCTATTGTGTATCCATGTTGAAGATGGTGTAATGCTCCAGCCTGCACCGGCAATAGTATTTATTGTTATAGGGAAACTATCCTCATTCAAAGCTTCACATGAATTACTTGCCCCATCCTGAGGCACCTCGAAGATGAATCTGTCCTGATCTATACGGAAACGCTTATCTTCTCCCGGAGCATTTTCATCTTCAGACGGCAGACCAGCATACTCCTTATAGCTTCTTACTGTAATATAACCGCCCCTTGTCTTACTCCAATCGCTTCCGACATTATTGGCAACCGTCATCGTGATATCCTCATAATTGTCTCCGCTTGAATACTCTTTATCAAAGCTGACCCAAGAAGGCTTGTCGATAATTCTCCAAGGAGCACCACAATTCATTGCAATCTTATAAGAGTCAGGATTATAAGCCGAAGCCGCTTCCCCGCCTATAGTTGTATTGGACTTACTGATATCAGTATCTCCATGCATTATCTCGAATACATATTTCTGCTGCGTGATATCATATCTGTGTATAGCCCTGTCTGGCCAGAAGTCATTATCTGCTTCCTTGTGAAGGTCGCTGGTCAGTCTTATGGCCTTAGTCCTGTCATATGTCTCATTATTGAAGCTGTCTGCATTGACTGAGAATGTCCATGTTCCTGCTGCACCGCTGATACGATGATCCTCTCCCATGGCAATAGCTTCAGAGCCATCTGTGGCTACGATGTCCAGCCACTCTACAACCTCAGCAGAATCGTCATCAAGATACATGGTCCATGCTCCGTCGGAAACCAATGTAAATCCATGAACCGATACATTCATTCGCGACCATGGTTTTCCCATATCCTGATCGATATCCTTAAGATCGAATCGGAATCTATCCTGATGTGCAATGAGATTCTTCTCTACAGCATCATTGAACGAGTTTGTAGTAAATCTTACGGCTCTGTCCAGGTTTTCGAATGACATATTTTTATCCGGAACAAAAGCCTGTATCTCTGTCGTTCCCTCTCCTTCCATAAGATCGAAGGACATCCATTCAGGAACTGTAGTCTCATCAATCTTCCATGGTCCGGTAGTCTCTATTCTGAATGCAAGAGTATCACCTGCATTTACTGCTTTCAAAGAGTCTATCGACTGGTCAAGTTCAATGAAATCAAATATATACGGATCCTGAGAGAATCTGGCTTCACGGTATGCATCTTCATCAGCAACCGTAAAGAATCTCAGGGTATGATCTGCCCTTTCCAAAGAAGGATTAGGCTTTGTCATTGACAGACGGAGATTATAGACCTTGACAGCACGTCCTTCAATTTCGTCAGGCTGTTCATCAAGAAGTTCCAAAGCTGCTCCATGATCTTCAAGTTCACCGATATTGGATCCTATTGCATTCCAATCCAGCTCAGAAGTAAGAGTAAAGTCACGGTATGTGGTTCCAAGCTCACTGAACGAACCGAGATCAACCTCTTCCCTGGAATCATTCACCATGAAGATAAGGTAATCCTGAGAGATCTTGATTTCTCTCGTGAGATATGCAACTACATCCTGATCCAACACCTTCACATTTCCGTAAACATCTTCCTTGTAAGGAGTGATTGTCAGTTTGACCTCCTTATCCGACGGGTCAAGGTTGTTCTTAAGAGTTGCATACGTGATTGTTTCAGGTTTTAATTCATACCTGAAATCGCTGCCCGGAGTCTTGACACCTTTTTTTTCGTTCTGCTCGAAATCGAATGAGAAATCTTCCCTGTTATCGCATTTTATAGTCCACTGGATATTAGATTTGATGGAAAGCTGCTGATCTGACAGTTGCTGCCAGCCCATCTCAATATCCCTGAACTTGCTCTCGATATCTATCACAGCACGGCTCTGAGTAATAGTAAACTTGTTCAGCACTATACTGCCTGAGACGAATTTGACCGTACAAGTTCTAAATTCATCGCCTGAGGACAAATTCGGATCCACAGTAAAAATAATGTTCTGCGTTCCGGGCTGCTGTGAATCTGAAGGAGACGCACTGACCCAACTTCCGCCACCATCGATCTGGATTTCCCATTTAGAATCAGACGTATAAGCGATATACAGATCATCTCCCAGAGGATGCGCCGCTACCTGATCCTGTATAGGAAGATAAGTCGGCCTGTTATTTATAGAACTCTGGTCGTCGATGCTCTCACACGCTGCCAGAGACAGGCAGAGAAGAGCAACGAAGAAAAGCGGTTTCTGTATGAAATATCTCATAATTTTATTGTCTATCATAAATCAAATCACCAGGTGTTGCCTTAAGGAGCTTATGCATCACAGCATAAACGGTATATATCGAAGCCATGATAATGACGATCACTGCGCACACGGTCTTTCCGCTCCAGAGAGAGAGGTAATCAAATACGCCATCCTTGAGGATTCCGAAGATATGCAGGATTCCCTGAGTAAGCCATGATACTGAGAGAGAGACAGTTATGGCAGCAATGATGATGACGGCCATGATCAGAACATATACGCTGATAAGGTCTCTGTTGCTGATACCGAAGGCCTTGAATGTACCGAGATTTCTCTTGACCTTCTGGAAGTATGACTGAAGAAGGTTGACAATGAAGAGAATGATACATACGATCGCAAAGATGATGATCACCCATGAAAGGATGTTTCCCATTGTACTTACCGCATTGAAATTCTCCTTTGCATTGATCTGTGACATCTCGATCTTCACATTGAAGCTTTCACGTACATAACTTTCGAATTCTCTGATCATATCGAGATCCTCGAAATGCACCGAGATGAAAGCCTTCTGAGTAAGAGGATATTCGCTGAACTCATATGCAAATACTCTATGTACGCCTTTATCCCTGTAAGAAGACAAGAGCTTGTCATCGATTGACTTCCATACGTCAAAATTCAGATACTCGTCATAACAGTCGATGATCACGAACTTACCCTCCCTGAACGGAATGATCTCAGGTGTATAGAATGCATTCTCATCGACAATCACCTCTGCTGAAGTAAACTCTGCAGCAGCCTCGGCAACAGCATTGCTGAACTTCTCGAAGTCAACGTCTGAAGGTACGAAATAGCTCAGATTACGTGCATAATCTTCCTTGCACAAATTGAAAGGATATGAATAATCGTTACAAGCCTGCTGATAAAAATATGTGCTTGAAATAAGGTCCACGTTACCTGGGAGCCTCTTCACTACAGCCAGAACCGGAACAGGAGCTCTTGCGAATTCCTCATCAACAAGTTCGAAACCATAAACATCGGCACCAGGAGAGTAGCTGACATAGTCGATGAATGTAGGAGTTTTCTCAAAACCGAGCTTCTTCATCACTTCTTCAGTGATTATGACTCCTACTGTATTAGGCGAAACAGTACCAAGGTCACTGACTCTCCAATCTCTGATGATGTTATCTTCATTGAGGATAGCCTCTACAAGAGAGCTGCTTATATCCTGGAAGAAACGGCACTTGAGATACTGGACGTTGGTCTTCTCCTTGCCGAAGAACATATATGTATATGAATAGTCGGCCTGATAGCTATGGTAATGGTATTTGTTTCTGTTTTCCTCCGAATCGAGAGCATACTCCAATCCGGTGAAATCACCTTCGCCATACTCATTCTTGATGTCCACCCAATTAATGAACGGGTCATCCATCTTGTATGACAGATAGTCGAGACTCGCATTACTGAAGGCTATCGCAAGAAAAGTCGCCGTCATCACTGCAGTAAGAAGCCACAGATTGGAAAAATTCTTTCCAAGCACGACCTTGCCCTCCCTCTTCACAAAAAGACGGAAATAATCGTTCTTCAATACTTCAAACATTTTCATACGCTTCAGATTTTCTTCAGGAACAGTTCAAATTCAGCGGATTCATAAGTCTCCTTGCCATTGCTCCATTCCTTTCTGTCCTGAGAAGGAACAAATATGCAGGTATCATCGATTACACCATAATATGTAACCTCGTCCTTGACGTCCTTCACAGGGCGTGACTCTTTCCTGATCTTTATTATGATGTCAGCGAATGTTGCAGACAGATGCATGTCGTGCGACACGATGATGGCCGAACTTCCGTCAAGTTCGTTAAGCTTGGCCGACAACAGTTCCATAGCTTTCACAGCATTGTCACTGTCAAGGTTACCGGTAGGCTCGTCACCGAAAAGCACAGTGAAATCCGGCAGAATGGCACGTGCAAAGGCAAGCCTCTGCTGCTGTCCTCCGGAAAGTTCCTGAGCCATTCTGACTTCGTCTATGTGTTCCAGTCCCAGATCAGCCAGAACCTTCGCAGCCTTCGCAAACGAATCCGCCTGAGAATATCCCTGAAGCATACGTGTCAGGGCGATGTTCTCATAAGCAGTGAAGTTACGCATAAGGTTGGTGCTCTGGAAAATGAAGTTGAAATGCTTCAATCTGAATTCCGAGAGTTCATCATCACTGTTTCCAGCCCAGAGATTCATAAGATCGACAGGCTTATCGTCATTATCATAGAACATGAACTTAGTACCTTCCTGAGGCACAATGGTATTGTTCATGAGTCCCAGCACCTCGAGAATGGTACTCTTTCCGATGCCTGACTCTCCGACAATGAATATCTTTCTTCCCTTCGGAAGCACGAGATCGCGGATTTCAAGGACCACCTTCGAGATGCCCTCACGATAATTCCTGTCGTAAGAGCATCTGAGGTCCTTTATTTCAAATAATTTCTTCATCTGTCTGACAATTCTGTTCAATCAAGATTATGGAAGGTCCTCAACAGGGAGCCAATAATACTTAAGACCGTTGAATGTACGTGTATATTTATACTGCTGTGCCTTAAGACGCTGCAGCATAGAGAACTTACGCTTGAAGTCGCTCACAAGGCTTGCATATTCAGTATGCGATACTGCCTGAGGAGAAGCGATCTCCATGATGGTATATCCCTTGAGGGCTCCGGCAGCCTCATTAAGACCTGCAACGGTAGCCATGACTTCCTTATATCCCATCTGATTCATTCTCTCGTCTGTAATATCCGGTACCATAGACTGGATCAGAGCCTTCATAGCCCTTACATATGGCTCACGGTTGTTGGTCTGGATCACAGCTGCATCGTTTACCGGAGCAAGACGCTCGATAAGCGCATTGAGCTCATCTGAAGAAATGAATACTACAGGCTTGAAGAATGAGCGGCCTGACTTGTGGACCTTGCGTGAGAATCCTTTGAAAGTCATGAGTGAATTTGCCTTCTTGATCTGCTCATACTTCTCGACACCGAGCTTCTGCTTCAGGTACTCCTCATCGATATCCACAGTACCAGCCATACGGTTTGCATTAAATCCGCCGGCATTGAGGGAAGCGAGAAGGTCGATCTGGTATTTTACTGACTCCGAGCAATACATGATCGCATCCTGCATAAGGCTGGAAAGCTTATTAAGCTGCATCTCCTGACCTGCGAGAGGGAAGCTGTGGGATCCTACATAAAGATTACTCTTCTTGTCATTGACAAGCTTGTAGCCGTCCTTTACTTCTGAGATCTGCACCTTCATAGCCTCGCTGAGTCGTGTATATTTCTTCTCGAGGCTTGACTTCATCAGATAAACCATCTGGTTATTGAAACGTCCGAAAGCATCTTCAGAACCATTACGCACCTGGAAGCCCATGATATGTACATTCTTATCCACGAGCTTGGCAACGATGTCATCTCTGTTGATCTTGGTATCTTCAGGGTCATTACCGCAGTCACCTACCACAAGAAGAAGGTTACTCTGGTCTGGTTTGAAACCTATACGGTCAAGAGCGACATTGATTCCCTCATACATAGCCTCTTCCAAAGTCCTGTCGCTTCTAGAGCTCTTGATTCCATACTTTCCTCCGTTATCAAGGAATGTATCGAGATTAGGGTTGTCCGGCCTGGTAAGAGTAAACAACTCTGTAAGGAACTCACCGTCACCATAGTCACGGTAAATGACGACTCCTACCTTCACATTATACTTGTTTTCGAAGAATTTGCGTCCTTCCTTGATAGCCTCCTTTACAGCAGGATAGAACTGCTCCATAGATGAAGTTCCGTCTATCACGATACCGATGTTGATATTGGTCATCTCCCTGAGCTTCTGCTCCGAGTAACCGAGAGGGCTTCCACCATCAAGATCCTTGAGATCCTCGCCGAGCTCTACAGGCTCTCCTCCCGGAGTTCCGAATGTAGAACAATTGTAAAGCACTTCTGTACCATCATCAAGAAGAGGGAATCTCAAGTCATCAGGATTCATTCTATAAAGATGCTTGTCGTATTTTGCAGACTGCTTGCGTGCGAAAGGAATGGTAGTGACGCAGTTGTCAAGGTCTTCCTTGTCATAGATGTTCACCTTTACATTCTCATCAGCGAAATACTCTACATCCTTATGGCTCCATGTAGGCTCGATACATGATCTCTGGTTCCATGCTACATATGACTGCTCTGCTACCCAGCCGGCAAGCATCTTGTCCGAACGGCCTTCCAAAGTATGGGTTCTTGCGAGAAGAGCGAGGTTTCCTTCGCGCTTCATCACGAAATAGAAGTTCATATCTGTAGTAAGGCGGTTGAACTTGGTCTTGTTCGTAGGGTTGCGGTACATCTTTCCAAGGTCAGCTCCAGCCTCTTCGTCGAGGTTTACGCAAAGCAGAGCCTTGTTGTAGATGCCGGCGTCATTTGCCGGGCATGAATGC
>RHMF01000504.1_pt1 | contig 16821 bp, 14 predicted proteins | sample 5365151 | NCBI WGS metagenome assembly RHMF01 (sample SAMN10266501, study PRJNA497801) | feces metagenome | isolation source: feces | host: Bos taurus | place: China: Prairie of Fairy Mountain | collected 2017-08-14 | reverse complement strand
TAGCGTTAGAATCAGTATAGTGGCTGATGAAAGACTTGTTCAGAATGCAGCCGGTATTAAGTATGTTGAGTACTTGGGTACTAGATGGAACGTTTCCGATGTCGAGCCATCACATCCAAGACTTATACTAACCCTTGGGGATGTTTATACTGGAAACTATGATGAGGAGCCCGAATGCGATGAAAACTAGAGAATCCTTAGATGATACTCTCAGGGCCGTTCTTGGTACAGGAAATGTATACTTCCAGCCTCCTGAGGGGACTAAAATTAAATATCCGTGTATCGTCTATGAACGTAGCGATTACTACACAAGACATGCTGATAATAAAAAATATCAGATACATAGACGGTACACAATAAAAGCAATCTACAGGGATCCTGATTGTGAGTTGCCGGACAAGATAGTTGAACTGCCTATGTGCAGTTTCGACCGACACTATGTTGCTGATAACTTGCATCATGATATATTCAACATATATTGGTAAAAGGAGGAAAAAGTTATGCCAGATGCAACAAGACTTCTTAACTGGGACCAGACTGGTGAGAAGATTTATGAAACTGGTACCGACAGGGGTGTTCTTTACCCAATGAGCGGTTCAACTTATGGAGTAGGTGTTCCTTGGAACGGTCTTACAGCCGTAACAGAGTCACCTTCAGGCGCTGAGCCTACAGACCTTTACGCTGATAACATCAAGTATGTGTCCATTAGATCTGCCGAGGAGTTTGGCGGAACTATTGAAGCTTACACATATCCTGATGAGTTTGGTCAGTGTGACGGTTCCGCTGATCTCGCTGCTGGTGTATCCATCGGACAGCAGACAAGAAAGGCATTTGGTCTTTCTTACAGAACAAAGATCGGTAATGATACAGATGGTAACGACCATGGCTACAAGATTCATCTTGTATATGGCGCAACTGTATCACCTTCTGAGAAAGGTTATGCTACCATCAACGATTCACCTGATGCCATCACTTTCTCATGGGAGTTCACAACCACTCCTGTCGCTGTTGAGGGATTCAAGCCTACAGCTATCCTTACAGTAGACTCAACAAAGGTTGATGCTACAAAGCTCGCTAATCTTGAAGCAATCCTTTACGGAACTTCAACTCCTAGCGAGACTCCAGGGGAAGACCCAGTTATTGTTAACCCACGTCTTCCACTTCCTGCAGAAGTTGCTACAATCTTCGCAGCAGGCTGATTGATATTTGTTGACTAATGGCGGGGCGGTGGTCTTAAGAGGGCTACTGCCTCGTCTATTAATAGGTTCTCGAAAGGAGAAAATCACATGTTTAGAAAAGTCATTCCATACACTGACTATAATGGTGTAGAAAGAAAAGAAGAATTCTCATTTAATTTTACAAAAGCTGAAATCTGGGATCTTAATCTCAGAACTCCAGGCGGATTAAAAGCATTCTATGAAAGAATTATTGCTACTGAAGATGGTCAGGAACTTGCTGATCAGTTCAAGATGCTTATTCAGAAATCTTATGGTGTTAAATCTGATGACGGTAGAAGATTTATGAAGAGTGAGGAAATCCTCAAGAACTTCACTGAGACAGAAGCATATTCAAACTTCTACATCGAACTTGCAACCAACTCCGATTCCGCTGCAGCATTCGTTAACGGCATTATGCCTAAGGATCTTGTTGAAGCAGCGATCGCAGAAGGCGAAGCACAGGCAGTAAATGGTGAAATCGTTCAGATGCCTACTTTTGCACAGCCAGTACAGCAGGCTCCAATGCCAACAGAGGTTGTTCCTCCAGTAGCGCCTGTTCAGCAGCCTGTTTATTCATCAGCACCAGTACAACCAATGAATCCAACACCTCAGGTGTAAAAATATTTTAAGGAGATGAGAGAATGCCAAAGACAATTTATCTTAAAAAGGAAACCATCAATCAAGACAATGGTCTATTTAATTACGAACCAGTTGGACAATTTGTCATTGAGCACTCTCTCCTCTCAGTTTCAAAATGGGAGATGAAATACCATAAGGCTTTCATTTCTAGCGACAAGACTAAGGAAGAGACACTCGATTACATTACCATGATGATAATCGATCCTGAAGACTTTGACTTGAACTTGCTGGTATATTTGTCAGAAGAAAATGTCAAAGAGATAAATGATTACATAAATGACCCAATGACTGCTACAACATTTACAGAAGACATTGTTACTAAGATGTCAGGGCAGTCAAAGATGAAGAAGAAAGAAATCATCACTAACGAATTAGTGTATTATTGGATGGCTACGGCTGGAATACCATTCGAATGCGAGAATTGGCATATCAACCGATTGCTTACACTGATTCGAGTGTTTGATGTTAAGAATAAACCAGAAAAGAAGATGAGTAAGAGAGATATTATGGCTCGTAATAAAGCTCTCAATGATGCTCGCAGAAAGAAACTCGGAACGAAAGGATGACGTCATGGAAACTTGGAGGGAAGAGTTATATCTAGCACATTCTGCGTTAGGAACAAGATGGAAGAACGCAAGGTATATCGCTAAAGAAAAGGTAAACGGTAAATGGATGTACTTCTACTCTGTTGCCGATTATGCGGCTTGGCAAAAGAAGACCGGTAAGATGGAAGAAAAGACTTCTAGGATTCCTGAGAAAGATTATAAGGAAGACAAGACTAAGAAGACCACAACTACTACAAAGAAAGCAGAAACCACAAAAAGCACTAGCAAGAAATCTAGTGGAAGTAGTGGGTCCTCTAAGAAATCCAGCAGCAAGAAGAGTAAGAGCGGATCGTCAAAGAAGTCTTCTGGCGGTAAAGTAAAAGCCGCATCCGAGAAGAAAGCGACAGCGACTAAAGCAACATCAGAAAAGAAAGAGAAAGTTGCCACGACCGCTAAAGAAAAAGTAAAGGTTATCGATAGGACACCCATTGGGGTCGACTTTATTAAGAAGGCATTTAATCTTAAAGATGCTGATGTTAAAACTAGGGTTGAAAAGGACCCAGTTAAACTGGAGTCGCTTCTTAATACTAATAACGATGATGGAGCATATGGCTATCTCGTGATGAACAAGTCAAACGGAACGACCGAAACCGTTAGGTGGTCAAAGTATAATGGTCAGGTTACACTCAAGAAGTTCGATTCAGATGAGGTATTAACATTTGATAAACTCCCACAGTATATGACCGCACAGGAAATAAGAATTAATAAGAAGAATAAGTAAGGAGGAAATGGTATGGGCTTAAACGGTGTAGATATAGCTTCTTATCAGAAGGACATGCGATGCGATAAGGTTGATGCAGACTTTATCATTATTAAAGCGACTCAGGGTTGCAACTACAAGAATCCAGATTTTGCAAGACAGGCTGCTTTAACAGTAGATTCTGGTAAGCTTTTAGGCGCATATCATTACTCTACTGGCTTTGACCCAGCCGCAGAAGCGGATTACTTCCTTTCAAAGCTTGGACCATATATCGGGAAAGCAATACTTTGCCTTGACTGGGAACATAATGAGAAAGGCGGAGCAAATCCGGTATTTGGCACGGCAAAAGAAGTCACATTTGTATATGCATTTGCTCAGCGTATCTACGAGAAGACAAGGACATGGCCATTCATATATATGTCAGCGTCAGTAACAAGAAGACGTGATTGGAGCTTAGTCGCTGAGAAGTGTCCATTATGGGTTGCTCAGTATCCGAACTATAATCTTACAGGTTATAAGGCAAATCCTTGGAAAGATGGTAAAGGATTAGGCGCTTGGGATAAGTATTGGAATGGTGAGAAGATTAGACAGTATTCTTCTTGTGGATCAATTGCTGGTTATGTACAGACTCAGCCGCATAAACTTGATCTCGACATTGCATACATGACAAGGGATGAGTGGAAGAAGTTTGCTACTGGAGCAAATGCTAAAGAAGATCTGCCAGTAACACCGAAAGTTATCTCAGAAGTACTTGAGAACAAATATGGAACAGGGGCAGCTCGTTCTGCCAATCTTAAAGCAGCTGGTTACAATCCAACTGAAATTCAAAAGAAGATAAATCAGCTTAACGACATAGCTATTAAGAAGTTGAAGCCAATTAAAACAGAAGTTGGCGAGTATTGGAATTGCTTACTAGATCTCTTATAAGGAGAATTCAAAATGGCAGTCTATTTCACCCAAAAAGGAAGCTTTACAAGAACCGAAAAGTTCTTTAACTTTTTGTTGAATCGAAACTATCTTAATATTCTTGATAGGTACGGTCGAATGGGTGTATCAGCATTGCGGTCAGCAACTCCAAAAGATACTGGTTATACCGCCGACTCATGGAATTACGAGATAGTAAACGAAAAAGATACGGTTCGTTTGATATTTACAAACAGCAATGTGAATAAAGGACAAAATATAGCAATTCTTCTGCAGTATGGTCATGGTACTAGGAACGGTGGATATGTTCAGGGCAGAGATTACATAAACCCAGTATTGCAACCGTTATTTGACGATATGGCAGACGCTTGCTTTAGGGAGGTGACTGCTAAATGAGTTCGACCGTTATCGATAATAGAGTTGTTGAGATGCACTTTGACAACAAAGATTTCGAGAAGAACGTCAAAGAGAGTATGTCAACTCTCGACAAACTTAAAAATGCTCTTAACATGGATAGCGCTAAGAGTCTTGAAACGCTTGGAAAAGCTACTAATGGATTTACAATGAACGGAATAAATACCGCCATTGAGACTAGTAAGCTGAAATTCTCAGCGCTTCAGGTTGCAGGTATTACAGCAATCTCAAAAATTACTGGCGCAGCAATGGATGCCGGTGTGAAACTTGTTAAGTCCCTATCTGTTGATCAGATAACAAGGGGATTTGATAAGTATGCTGAAAAGACCCAAGCTGTTCAGACGATTATGTCTGCTACTGGAGAAACAATCGAGCAGATTACTGAGCAGATTGACAAACTTAACTGGTTTACCGATGAGACATCGTATAACCTCATCGATATGACCAATAATATTGCTAAGTTCACATCCAATGGCATTAAACTTGAGGATGCAACTAAGCAAATGATGGGTATTGCAACCGCAGCAGCATTAGCGGGAGCAAACTCACAGGATGCTAGCCACGCAATGACAGGTTTCTCAAAGGCCATTGGCGCCGGAGCAATGAAACGTCAGAACTGGCAGTGGATCCAAACTGCACACATGGATACAATGGCATTTAAACAGTCATTGATCGATGCAGCAGTTGAAATGGGTACCCTTCAGAAGGTTGGAGACGGTCTTTGGGTAACCATGGATAAGAATGAAGTGTCACTTTCCAATTTCGAAGAAGCAATGAAAGACGGCTGGATTACCACTAAGGTAATGACCGGTGCACTTGAGCAGTATGGTAACTTCTCAGAAAAGTTACACGGCTCACTTCAGAAATTGGATAACGCAATGTCCACTTCTGAACTCCTCGATTATCTTGAGGATTATAAAGCTGGAACATTGGATATTAAGACAGTTGCAGATGAATTGGAAATCTCAAGCGAAGACCTTAAATCTGTAATGGAAGAGCTTAGCGATGAGTCACTGGCACTCGGTGAGAAATCATTTAGAGCAGCTCAGGAAGCTAAGACATTCCAGGAGGCAATAGACGCAGTTAAGGATGCTGTATCTACCGCTTGGATGACAACATTTGAGAATATATTTGGTAACTATGAGGAAGCCAAGAAATTATGGACCGGTGTTGCTAACGGTATGTGGGAAGTATTCGCAGCCGGAGGCGAGAAGAGAAATCAGGTTCTTGGAATTTGGAAAGAATTGGGTGGACGAGACTCCTTGCTTAGAGGAGTATTCACAATGCTCAATTCAATCCTCAAGCCTCTTCAGGCAGTTAAGGCTGCATTTGCTTCGCTATTCCCATCTAGCAATAAAGGCCTCGCCAATATGCTTCTCAAGATAACCCAAGGATTTGAGCGATTTGCCGAGAAGCTAAAACCTTCTCAGGAATTGCTTGAAGATATTTATTGGGCATTTAGTGGAATATTTACCGCCGGTAAGTTAGTTGTTACTATCTTTACTGATATAGTAAAGGCAATCTTCCCGGTGACTAAACCATTAGGCTCGATAGCATCTATAACGGTTCATATCCTTGGTCTTATCGGTAAGTATACTACAGCAATAAGTAACTTCATTATTGAAAATGGGGTACTTAAGGGCGTTATAGAGACTATCGGTGCAGTTCTTCAGAAGATATCTGATATAATGCTTGCCGTTCTTAAGGTTATGGGCGGCGGTTTATTAGCTGGTGTTTATGCTTTAGTAACCGCTATGGCTAAGGGTGTAACGACAATTAAGAATTTTGCTAAGAATAGCAAGACTCTTCAGACAGTCATTACAGCACTTCAAAATGGACTGGCAAAAGTAGTCGGTTTGTTCACGGGCTTTAAGAAGGGTACGGACGGTGTATCAACCACTGTTAAGAAAGCAAAGACATACTTTAGTGAATTTACCGGAGCGGTTGCTGAAAGCGGAACAATTACTAAAGAAGCAACCAAAGACATGACAACCTTGCAGAAGGTTCTGTATTATCTCGGATATGCAGCAAAGACAGCCGGCGCAATTATTGTTGGCGCATTTGGTTTGCTTGGAACAGCTGTAACTAAGGTAGGCGGCTTCTTTAAGGGGCTATTTACAAATACAGCAGAATACTTCACAAGACTTAAAGATACTATTGTTTACGGATGGGAATTGGTCAAAGGATTCTTTGGAAATATTAAGGATTCTATTGTTGAATTCCTTGAGGCGATCGGAATCAATACTGATGATGTTAAGAAGAAATTTGAGGGAATCGGAACGATCCTTAAAGATTTCTTCAGTAGAATTACGGTCGGTAAAGTAATTGCCATGGCATTTGCAGGCGCTTTACTGTACGTCTCAATGGCATCGGTTAAGTTAGTTGACTCCTGGACACAGGTAGGTCAGTCTGCTAGTGGACTTCTGAATACTATTAAGGGAACATTTGGAGGTATCAACAAGTTCTTCAATACTCTGGATGAGAACCTTAAGAAGAAGACTACATTCAAAGAATTTGCGCAGTCAATAGCGATTCTCACAGCTTCACTTATTGCTCTGACATACGCAATTCATAAGGATAAGGATGCATTTATTACAGCAGCTGTTACACTCGGTGCAATGGCTTCTGCAGCGTTCTTACTTACATGGGGATTAACTAAATTATCAAACTCACTTAGCAAGAACGGGCTTGATAATAAGTTTAACTCAAATGCTAGAGGAATGCTCATACTTGCAGGTGCAATTGGTATATTGTCAGTAGCAATGATGGCAATTACTAAAGTTGACCTATCAGGTGAGACATTTAAGTCAATCGTAGCTAAGCTCGGAATACTTACTGCTATGATTGGAATTATGGCAACAACCGCAGTAGTACTGTCTAAGTTCGCACCGCAGTTATCTAAGGGTGGATTCTTACTTATCTCATTAGCGCTTTCCATGAAAGTCATAATGGAAACAATGCTTCTGATGAGTAAGGAAGACTTCTCTGGAGTTAAAGATAATATTGCGGATATTGCAGCAGTATTTGCAGCATTCTCAATAGTAACATTTGCGGCATCTAAACTAAATCTTAGAAGTGCTATGGCGTTACTTACTACAGCACTTGCACTTAAGATGCTTATGCCAATGGTCATACAGTTAATGAGGACGGTTGGCGACGCATCGAAAGATTTAGGAATTAAAGAAAAGGCTTTAGCTGTACTTGATTCAATCAATAGCTGGATTAAGTCCTTGATCGACAAGTATGGTGTACTGAAAGGAAACCTTGCTGCATTCCTGACAATAGGTGGGACAGTTGCGGCAGGTGTAGCTACATTAATCGGAGCCGGTATGTTCTTAGCTGGTTTAGCAGAAGTAGCAAACATCTTCAAAGGTATTGGTCTAGGTATTGTGGGCCTTGCCATTGGCTTTAAGATAGTCGTTAGTGCAATGGACGACTTCAATAAAGCAACGAAAGAAATGTCAACTGAGAGCTTGAAAGCATTTAGTGATGCTCTTCTTACATTTGTTGGTATTTCTGGTATGATATTAGCGCTAGTCGCAGTTATTAACGGCCTGGTAATGATTGTAGGTAACCTAACTGGTGTTGATAAACTGAAACTGCTCAAGACAAACTTTGCAGCGGTTGGAGTTGCAATGATCGGTATAGGTGCAAGCGTACTTATGATCGCTCAGGCAGTTAAGATAATGTCTAAAGTAGCTGGAGATACAGATGCATTCAATTCTGCTAAGGACGCAGTATTAGCAATCATGCTGATGCTTAGCTTGTTGGTTGCATCTTCTAGTCTTGTTAAAAAGGCTACACCAGTTATTGCAACATTTGCATCTATCCTAGTCGGTATATCAGTAATACTTGCCGAACTAGCGATCCTTGCATTGTTTAAACCAGAAGAATTAGTAGGCCCGGCGTTAGCAATGATTGGCGTTATATCTGCGCTAGCAGCAATGGTCTATGCAACAAGTAAACTGGATGATGCTAAGAAGCTTAAAGTACTCATTCCAGTAGTTCTTATGCTTGCTGAGATAGGTTCTACATTGATAATCATGAGCAAGTATAAGCACGCTTGGTATGATTATCTAGCAATGGGTGGTGCTATCTCAATGGCGATTATGTCATTGGCGTTCCTCCTTAAAACAATTTCTAAGAGTTCTGGTCTTGGAAGTGCTAGCACGTCAACCAAGAAGATGCAGCTGTTAATTCCTTTGATATTTATAGTCGGAGGTATTGGAGCCGCATTAGGCACTATGGCAATGTATAAGCATGATTTCACAGAATATCTTGCTATGGGCGCTTCAATCTCCTTATCCATCTTGTCATTCGCAGCAATGATTAAAGTCATATCAGATGTTAAAGTTCAGGATGTGCACAGTAAGATTGCTCTGATGACAGCCGCCGCACTTTCAATGGTTGCACTTGCTGGCGCCATGAGAATGATTTCCGATCAGGAGATTCCAAACGTATGGAGTTCGTTAGGAGCTCTTGAGGTTGGACTCTGGTCGATGGTTGGTATTGTTGCAGTAATTGGTTTCATGAGCAAGACTCTTGACGTCAAAGCGCTTGTTGGCACTATTGTAACACTCATCTCAGTATGCGGTGTGCTTGTAACTATGGCATACTCATTGCAGATGCTTGGCGACATGGATGTCGAGAAGATCAACTCTGCTAGAAATGCAATTGCCGCGATTAGTGGCGTTATGATTGGCTTAGTAGCAGTTGCAGGCCTTATGCAAGCGGCATTAGTTGCCATTGGTGGTGCCCTCGGTGCAACCGCTGGTGAAGCAATAGGTGCAGCAGCATTACCCGCATTGATATTGTCAATTGGCGGAGCAGTAGCTATGATGGGTGCAGGACTATACATTGGAGCTAAAGCAATTGAAGTCCTCTCAGGTTGCTTAGGTATGTTGGTACCACCGCTTCAGCAGATACAATCAATTAACATGGTACAAGTATCCGGTGGGCTGGCTCTCCTTGGTCTTGCAATGATTCCTCTTGCCATTGGAATGGTTGCTGCAGGAGTAGCATGTGTACTCGGTGCTGGTGGCTTGACTCTTCTCGGTCTTGCACTTAACGTTGTTGGCCCAGCAGCTGATCAAGCAGTAGAGCCATTACAGAAATTGAGTGAAGTTGATATGTCCGGTATGGGCAAGGGAATGCTTTCCATGGCTGTCGGTGGCATAGCTTTGATTCCTGCAGCTATTGGAGTGACTTTGTTTGCTACAGCATTATCTAAGCTTGCAACCGTTAGTGAGACACTTCAAAATGTCAAGACTCAGCTCATGACATTCTCAACAGATGTCTCAACAGCAATGCAGCAAGGCGCTCAGACAAGTACTAAGGCAGCACTACTAGCAGGTCTTAAGACCGCAGCTGGTTGGATATTTGGATTCCGTAAGGGAGCTGAATGGCATTCACCGCCACAGTTCATTGTTGACTTTATGAATGATGTTGGTCTGGCACTCGGTAATAACGGACAGGCTACACAAGCCGCTGCTACATCAGGCGCACAGGTCGGTAACACATTCGGTCTCAGCGTTGTATCTACAGTTCAAGGTTGGGTCGATAAGATCGGTGGAGCGCTTGGCGGCATGTTTGGTGAGGCCGAGCATCAGAATGATAAGTACGTTCATAATACCAAGAAACAATATGATATTATGAGCGACGTCATTGATGGTCTTGAAGATAAGTCCGAAGGTGCAAAGAAATCTAACAAGGGCCTCTGGGATACTATTAAAGATGCTACCAAGAACGTTCTTCCAGACTTTACAGGAGATCTGTTTGATATTGATGGCATCCTTGAACCGATCAACAGCTCACTTGAGGAGATGACATCAAATCTTGGAGGTGGTACAGAAGCTCTTGAAGGGCTTGGTGATGCTGCTGGCGGAGCTGGCGGTAAGCTCAAAGATCTGAAAGACATTGTGAGCTCAGTAAGAGACTCCGTAGCAAATATGGACATCTTTACTAAGTTTGAGATGAAGACCGAGATGACTGCTCAGCAGATGCTTGACAACATGAAGTCTAACCTGGACGGAGTTGCAAGTTGGTCACAGAAATTAGCAACCCTCGCTGAGAGAGGAATCGATCAGGCGCTCTATCAGAAGTTAGCTGAGATGGGTCCTCAGTCATACGAGCAGGTTAACGCGTTTGTTACGATGACAGATGAGCAGCTCAAACAAGCTAATGAGATGTTTGCAGCATCACTCGCAATGCCAGACGCGTCTGCAGCGGTAGTTGGTGCAGGTTACAAGAAAGCCGGTGAGATGGCAATCCTTGGATTCTCAAATGCGCTTGGTCAGACTGAGAGTACTAAGACAGCTGCTGGTGCATTAGGTCAGGCTGCTCTTGATGGCCTTAACGAAGCACTTGATATCCATTCACCATCAGGAGAGACTTATAAGTCTGGTACGTACGCAACAGCAGGATTACGACAGGGTATTTCCGATGAGGGTGCATTATCACTTCTCAAAGTTAATATCCGTATGGTTTGCCGTATTGCCCTTGGCGAATTCAACGATACGTTAAGCCCAACCAAGACTTACGAAATCGGTAAGAACGCAACAATGGGATTGGCAAATGGTATTGCTGATTCTGAGGCAGCTAAGGCAGTTCTTGAGAAGGCTGGAGAAATTGCTAAGGCCGCTGCTGATATGATGGCAGAAGCATTAGACGAGCGCTCACCTTCACATCTTACCGAGAAGATTGGTCTGTTTGCAGACTACGGTTTGGTAAATGGTCTTGATAAGGGTGCTCGTAAGGTAGCAAGTGCTGCTTGGGATGTTGGTGCTGCAGTTCATCAGGGTATCCAAGATGCAGTTGATAAGATCAACAACTTTATCGATCTGAATCTTAACCCAATAATCACACCAATTCTCGATCTGTCATACATGCAGCAACAGATGTCAAATCTCAACTCTTCATTTGGGGTTACTGCATCCGGTGCAGGACAGATTCAAAATGGAGAGTCTACAACAGCTACTCCTGGCGGTGTAACGTTTGTTCAGAACAACTATTCACCAAAGGAGCTGTCAAGAATTGATATTTACAGAGATACAAAGAACCAGATATCAATGATAGGAAAGGTGGTGGCAGGACGTGCTTAAATCAGTGACCATTACAAACTATCTTGGTAACTCAGTAACATATGCAATTGAGGGGGTCGATCCTAATAATCAGGAGGGCCTCCTCGTTACTGAAATAGAAGGACTTGGACCAACTAAGGCTGATATAAACATGACTGAGTTAGCTACTGCAGATGGCGGTATATTTAACTCAGCAAGAGCCAGCACAAGAAATATTGTTCTTAAGGCAAGATTTACCATGGCCAAGACAATTGAAGAGGCTCGTTTATCCAGCTACAAGTTCTTCCCTATCAAACAGCCTTTGACATTCCATATCGAAACAGATAACAGAATTGCAGAGACTGTTGGATATGTGGAATCAAATGAACCAGTAATATTCTCAGATGAGTGTGACATGCAGGTATCAATCCTTTGCGAGTCGCCTTACTTCCTTGCGGTTGATGAGGACGGTAAGAAGGAGACAACATTCGCTGGTATTGACTACTTGTTTGAATTCCCGTTTGAGAACGAGGATCTGCAGGAACCATTACTGGAATTTGGTAATATTGTAAACAAGAAAGAAAATACTGTTTACTATGATGGTGACGCCGAGACTGGATGTATTATTCAGATTCATGCTGTTGGTGAGGCTACAAATATAACGATTTACAATATCAAGACTCGTGAAATTATGGCTCTTGATTCGGATAAGCTTGTGACGCTTACTGGGGCAGGAATCAGTTACGGTGACACAATTACTATTAACACAATTAAAGGCCAGAAGTCAATAACCTTGCTGAGAAATGGTGTGACTTACAACATCCTCAATATTCTTGGTAAGAATGCTGACTGGTTCCAGCTGGCTAAGGGCGATAACTTATTTACCTTTACTGCAGATTACGGTGAATCAAACCTACAGTTCAAGATATTCTCACAGATAGTTTATGAAGGAGTATAATCATGCCAGAAGAAATCCAAGAGTACACAGTCACTAACCGTACAATTGATCTTATCGTACTCAATCAGCAGTTTGAAAAAATCGCTGTTATTGATACATATGAATCACTTCTCTGGACTGACCGTTACAATAAGCCAGGAGATTTCGAGATTTATACCCCGGTAGCAAAATCAGTACTTCAGTATCCAGTTGCTAATAACTATCTTCAGATAAGAGATTCTGAGCACGTCATGATTATTGAGGATACTACGATCGAATCAAATATCGAGACGGGTAACCACATTAAGATAGTCGGACGTAGCTTGGAATCTATCTTGGACAGGAGGATCGTTTGGACACAGACAGACATTACTGGAAACCTTCAAAATGGAATCCAGAAACTGCTTAATGAGAATGTTATCAGCCCATCGATAGCAGACAGAGCGATCTCAAATTTTATATTTGAAGCATCGACTGACCCTGCAATTACTGAGCTTGAAGTAGAGAGCCAGTATACAGGTGATAATCTGCTTGAGGTGATTAAGACCCTTTGCGAGTCAAACAAGATCGGGTTTAAAATTACCCTCAATGATAACAACCAGTTTGTATTTAAGTTATACAAAGGTACCGATAGAAGTTATAACCAGACTACTAACTCTTATGTTGTCTTTAAGCCTTCATTTGAAAATATTATCAACAGCAATTACTCTGATATTCAATCCAATGCTAAGACACTTGCATTGATTGCTGGAGAAGGTGAGGGTGCACAGAGAGTTACAAGAACCGTTGGTACTGGAGTAGGACTTAATAGAAAAGAACTTTACGTCGATGCAAGGGACATACAGTCCGAAGACCTATCTACTGAACAGTATTACGCTAAGCTGGATCAAAGAGGAACTGAGAAGCTTAACGAGAATAAGGTTCAGAAGTCATTTGATGGGCAATGCGAAACAACTCGTATGTTCCGGTATCAAGAAGCATTTTTCATGGGAGACATCGTTCAGGTTGCAGATGAATATGGTATGGAGTCAGCGGCCAGAGTAACAGAGTTCATTTGGAGTTCTAACCAATCTGGAATTGAGTCATACCCAACATTTGAAGCTCTTAACGATGATGAATTAAATAATGAGGAGGAAAACTAAATGCCAGCTACTATTTCTGATGAAATTTTACGAATCACGACGGATCGTAATACTATTCGTACTAAGCTTGTTGCTATGGGGCTTGCTACTAGTGCTGATAACTTGGATACTCTTGCTAGCGCTATTTCTAATATAACAGACCAGGGCGCTGTTGAGGCAACATTAAGAGAAGGCGAGACCTACACGATCCCTGCAGGTTACCATAACGGATCAGGTACTGTTGTTGGTATCCCAGGTGGTGGTAACTACGACTTACAGGCTAAGACTGTAACACCTACAAAGAGTCAGCAGAGTATTACACCAGATACTGGTAAGTACGGTTTAAGCTCAGTAACAGTTGAAGCGATTCCAGATAACTATCAGGATGTTTCAACAGTAACTGCAACCGCTGCTGATGTACTTACAGGAAAGGTGTTTGTTGGATCTGATGGCGTATCTACAGCAGGTACAATGCCAGCTAACGGTGCTATCAGTGGAACAATTGATGGTCTCACAACTACAAGTTATGCAATTCCTGCAGGTTATACATCTGGTGGAACAGTGTCACTTACAAATGATATTTACACAGCATTAGCTGCGATTTAAGGAGAAAAACTATGCCAGCTACTAACATTGCTACTGAAATTCAAAGAATAAATACCGCTGTTGGAGTAATTCGAGCGGCTATGGCCAACATGGGGATAAGTGTGTCCAATTCTGATACAATTGATATTTTGGCGGCTAAGTTAGCCAACGCTGACATAGGGGGCGGAGATATGAATTATTACGGTGAGTGTACTACAGCATCTGGAACGAGTGCAAAGACGGTTTCTATCTCAGGTTTTAAGTTGGAAGCCGGAGCGGTCGTTGCAATTAAATTTGCAAATCCAGTAAATGCAGGGGCAACTTTGAATATATCAGAGACAGGAGCAAAAGCGATCTATTACAGAGGATATGCTTTGCAGTCCAAAATAATAAACGCTCTCGATACTGTAACTATGATATATGATGGAACAAACTTCAAGATACTGTCAATTGATGGTACTTGGAGGTCAAAGATTGAACTTACTGGTGATCCAAATGGTGTAGTATACGTCACCAATACAACTTATGGTATATCTGATACAGTTCAGCTTGATGCTAATGGTAAGGCAACTTATATAGCTAAAAGGCCTGGTCAGTACGTGTTAGATGTACCAGAAGAATAAGGAGGGTATCATGGGAATAGCGATAGGCACAACTCCAACAATCAGTATTGCAATTGCTGATCTGGACCTGACAACTTGTTTAAGAGATAGCTTTAAGGTATATTTCAAACAGCCTGGAACAGATACAGTTCTTGTAAAAGATAAGACTGCAATAGAATTTGACGATGCAAACCATGTAGTAAAAACCTTCCTCACTCAGGAAGATACACTTGCAATGAAGAAGGGCAAGATACAGATTGAAGTTCGATGGTTATTTGACGAGCTGCTACCAGATGGACAGTATACAGCTGCTAAGACAGCTCCGCTTGAAACTACTGTTGAGGATCCGGTACTTAAGAACGAGGTGATAACCAATGATTGAACTTGCAGCTACTCTATTAGAAAATGATCTTGAGTATCCTGCTAGTCAAGAAGCGAGCGTTCAAGAACTTGCTGCCGCCATGTCAACTGACGAAGTCAAAATGGAAGGCTCTTTAGCCACTCCCATTGAGGTTGGCGGTGGAACAAGGGACTATAACAAGTTATTCAATCAGCCATCAATTGAAGGGCATACGTTGAAAGACAACTCGACACTTGATGATATCGGGGTCACTCAAGCTATTGATACAAAAATTGGTAATGTTGCAATAATATTATCAACTATTTAAGGAGGCTTAAAAATGGCTTTTACTTACGGATTTTATAACTCTGTCAACCACGACAGGAAGTATGATGCAGTTCAGATGGGCCAGATATTTGATGGTATCATTACTGACGGTATCTATGCCACATATCTTAAGGCCATGGTTGTTAAGGCCTCAGAGAACGCAAATGAAGTAATCGTACAGCCTGGACGTGCTTGGTTTAACCATACATGGAGCTACAATGATGCTGACTATCCAGTAGCTGCTCCAGAGCCAGAAGTTGTACTTGACAGAATTGACACTCTTGTTCTGGATATTAACTCAGAAGATGCTGTTCGAAACAACCAGTTCTTATGGGTACAGGGGACACCAACTTCTCAGACTCCGGAACCACCAGCGCTGATCCATACAGCTACTCACAACCAGTATCCGCTTTGCGATGTTTATCGTCAAGCCGGAACTACAATGATCTACGCAGCCGACATTACAAACAGAGTTGGCACGTCTGACTGCCCATTTGTTACCGGTGTACTTGAGAGTATTAACATTGACGACTTGCTGGCTCAGTGGGACGATGAATTTTCAACATGGGAAACAACTACCAAATCTCAGTATAATGCTTGGTTTGCAAGTTTGCAGACACAGATGCAAAGTGATATAGCTGCAATAGAGGCATGGATTGAAGAAATTCATAATATTATTGACTCAGAAACAGCAACACATTTGCAATTGGAAATTGACGAATTAAAAGAAATGTTACCCGCAGGTTCGCATATTACAATAACTACAGAAAATACTGAGTTATTTGGTAGAGAGGTAAGTATAACTAACGGAACGGAAACCATAACTTCTCAGTTTGATTTAACTGGTGTTGCCGTGTTTAAAACAGTTCCATTTATCGGAACGCTTACCATTACCGCGACGGATGGTATTCGAACTGCACGAAACACAGTAACTACCCCATATTATGCGAAGTATGCATTTGAATTAGCATTTTGGTCAGCGACAGTAAATATTCAGGGCGATGAGAATCTTTATGGATATTTAGTAACTATAAAGAATTCAAATGCGGTAACGATCGCCCAAGTACGTTTAAGCAGTTCCACAGGTGATGCAAGTTGGAATGCAACTGAGCCGGATACTTATTCATTTAGTGTAACATATGAAGGAGAAGAAATGACTGTAGAATTAGCAGTTACAGAAGAAACAACATATCAGGTTAACCTTGAAACATATACGATTTATGGATTCCATATTGACGGATCTGAATCCTCACCAACAGCAAATATATCTTATGCTGTTCAGTATGAAGGAAAGAACGTTGAAAACTATGGATATACACCAGCAAGTATGGACTTCAGTACAGGTAAAATTA